>Ga0194052_1000400_pt1 | contig 28235 bp, 27 predicted proteins | sample SepL226m_MetaG_FD_160117 | JGI IMG/M metagenome (GOLD analysis project Ga0194052, IMG submission 160117) | Anoxic zone freshwater microbial communities from boreal shield lake in IISD Experimental Lakes Area, Ontario, Canada - Sep2016-L227-6m | ecosystem: Environmental > Aquatic > Freshwater >...
CTCCCACATGTCCCCTGAGATCACCTCCGCGCGGGAGAACGCCCGCTCGGCCCGGGAGGTGATCTCAGGGGACATGTGGGAGTGTCTCAACACCACCTACAACGCGCTCGGCGAGCGTGAGCGCGCCGCCCGCCGCCTCGGGCCGCACGAGTTCTTCACCTTCGTCGAGGGCCGCGCGGCGATGTTCGCCGGACTGTCGGACTCCACGCTCTCGCGTGACGACGGATACCGATTCCTGGTGCTGGGCCGCGCGCTGGAGCGTGTCGACATGACGGTGCGGCTGCTGCTGTCGCGGGTCGGGGACAGCGCCTCCTCGCCGACCTGGGTGAGCGTGCTGCGTGCCGCCGGGGCGCACGACACCTACCTGCGAACCCACCGCGGGGTGCTCGACGCCAACCGGGTGATCGAGTTCATGCTGCAGGACCGGCTGTTCCCGCGTTCGGCGTTCTACTCCCTGCAGCTCGCCGAGCACAGTCTGGAACGGCTCATCGTCAGCCCCGCCGACCGCGGCGGGCCGGCGGCCGAGGCGCGCCGGCTGCTCGGCCGCGCCCGCAGCGAACTCGAGTTCGTCCGGCCCGGCGCGCTGCTGGAGTCCCTCGAGGTTCGACTGTCGGCCCTGCAAGCGACCTGCCGGGACGTCGGCGAAGCACTCGCGGCGCAGTACTTCCGTCCGACCCTGTGGGTGGCGTGGTCGGACGCCGGCGGGCTGATCGGCGACGGCGCCACCGAGGAGGGTGAGGCCTGATGTGGCGGATGCGCGTCGTGCACGCAACCGGCTACGCGTACAAGGCTCCGGTCACCGCCTCCTACAACGAGGCGCGCCTGACGCCGCGATCGGACTCCCGGCAGAACGTCATCATCAACCGGGTCCAGACGGCTCCGGCCACCCGCTCCTACCGGTACGTCGACTACTGGGGAACCGCGGTCACCGCCTTCGATCTGCATGCGCCGCACATCGAACTGGAGGTGACGTCGTCGTCGGTGGTCGAGACCGACAAGCCGGATGCCCCCGGCACCGCCGCGGCGTGGTCGGACCTGCAGGGCGAGGCGGTCATCGACCGCTTCCACGAAGTGCTCGCGCCCACCCGCTACACCCCGACGAGCAAGCGTCTCGAACGGGTCGCCCGCCACCTCGCCAAAGGCAACGATCCGCGCCACGCGGTGCTGGCGACAGTGGCGTGGGTCCGTGACGAATTGCAGTACGTGCCCGGCAGCACCGGGGTGCACTCGTCGGGTCTGGACGCCCTTCGGGAGGGCCGCGGGGTGTGCCAGGACTTCGCGCATCTGTCCCTGATCCTGTTGCGCATCATGGGGATTCCGGCTCGCTACGTGTCGGGATACCTGCATCCGAAATCCGATGCCGCGATAGGCGAGGCGGTCAGGGGCGAGAGTCACGCCTGGATTCAGGCGTGGACCGGGGGATGGTGGGATTACGACCCCACCAACGACACCGAGATCAACGAGCAGTACATCAGTGTCGGGACCGGCCGCAGTTATGCCGACGTCACGCCGCTGAAGGGAATCTATCTGGGCCAGGGTTCCAGCGATCTGGATGTCGTGGTGGAGATGACCCGGCTGGCCTAGCCTTGCCGCCCGATCGCGACACGCAGGAGGTCGTCGCCGAGTTCGACGCGTCCGCCGAACTCCTCGGCGGCCAACGCGCGCCACTGATCCTCCTGCCCGGGGATCAGTGGCGGCACGTAGTGCGTGAGCACCAGGGTCGCCACCCCGGCGCGCGCCGCCGTGGCGGCCGCCTGCTGCACCGAGGAGTGGTAGTCGAGGATGTCGCGGATGCGCTGAGCCGGCATCTGCTCGACGAGGTCGGCGCGGATGACGGTGTGCACCAGGGCGTCGGCGCCGGCCGCCAGCGCATCGAGGCCCGCACACGGGACGGTGTCGCCGGCCATCACCACCGACGCGCCGTCGTGCTCGACGCGGAAGGCGATCGTGGGTTCGACCGGACGGTGGTCGGTGGGTGCGGCCGTGATGCGCACACCTGCTTCGTTCGGTAGGCAGCTCTCCCAGACCACCCCGTCGGTGTACTCGCTCACCGTCACCGCAGGTGGTTCGGTGATGTCGGCGTGGTGGGCGATGCGGTAGGAGATGTCGGGAGCCAGGGCCGCCAGCGTCGCCGCCACCACCGCCGCGGTGCCGGGTGGCCCGATCACCGGAAGCGGGTTCGGCCCGATCGTGGTGACCCAGCGGGTGGTGATGACGTCGGAGAGATCGGTGATGTGGTCGCTGTGCAGGTGGGTCAGCAGCACCGCTGTGAGACCGGCGGCCTGCTTACCTGCGGCGGCGGCCCGCATCAGCACGCCGCGGCCGCAGTCGACCAGGAACGTCTGCCCGCCAGCCTCGACGAGCGTCGAGGGCCCGGCCCGGTTCGGGTCGACCATCGGGCTTCCGGTGCCGAGCAGCGTGACGTCGATCGTGGGGATCATGGCGTTCATCTTCCGCTGCGCGCCGAACCGCCGTAGCCTGGTGTGACACCAGTCACATGAGGCACTCGCGGTAGGGGGCGGCCATGCGGATCTCGGACATCCTGCGCAGCAAGGGCACGGAGGTGGCCACCGTCACCCAGACCACGACGGTGACCGGCCTGTTGGCCGAGATGGCGGTGCGCAACATCGGCGCCATGGTCGTCGTCGGACCCGACGGCGTGGTGGTCGGCATCGTCTCCGAGCGCGACATCGTGCGCCGGCTGCAGTCCGACGGCCCGGAACTTCTGCGGATGCCGGTGACCGACATCATGAGCAGCGTGCTCATCAGCTGCGGGCCGGGCGACGCGGTCGACGACCTCGCCGCGCTGATGACCAACAACCGGATCCGGCACGTCCCGGTGCTCGACGACGGACGGCTGGCGGGCATCGTCAGCATCGGCGACGTGGTCAAGAACCGGCTGGAGGAGTTGCAGTCCGAGAGCCGGCAGCTGCAGGCCTACATCCTGCAGAGCGGCTGAGCGCGCGGGCTCAGCTCCAGGAGTATTCGACGCGCAGTCGCGTCGCGACGATCTCGAAGGTCGTGCGTTCCAGGATCGCGCCCTCGCGGCGGATGCTCTCCTCGGGAACGTCGAGGACCCGGTCCAGCCGCACCCAGCTGGCCCGGCCTTCGCCGTCCCAGCCGCCGGGACCGATGCCGACCCAGCCGGGGTCCTCGGCGTGGTGGGACTGGCTGGACAGCATCAACCCCAGCAGCGTGCGCCGGTCGCGGCCCACCACCAGAACCGGGCGATCCTTGCCCCGGGTCGGGTCGTCCTCGTAGACCACCCACGTCCAGACGATCTCGCCGGGATCGGCGCGGCCGTCGAGGTCGGGTGCGTACTCGATGCGCCGGGCGCGCTGCGCGGTGGGGACGCTGGTGTTGGTGACGGGCCGGCCCGCGGCGATCGCCTTGGGCGGCTCCGGCGGCAGCGCGGTGGCCAGGAACGCCTCGAAGCCCAGCCGCAAGCCCTGCTGGATGGTCCGCCCGACCGTGTCCGGGTTCTGCAGCTGACGCAGCAGTTTCGGAGCCTCGTTGAACACCAGGTGCTCGGTGGTCCGAAGGATCTGCTGCAACGTCCTCCACTGCGACGCCATGTGGCCGAGCATAGGCGAGCCGATACCCTTGACGACATCCACAGACAGTCACCGCATCTACAGGGTCCACCCAGGAGATTCCCATCAGCAGCTTCGCCGACAAGACCTTCACGGCGCCGGCGCAGATTCGGAACTTCTGCATCATCGCCCACATCGACCACGGGAAGTCCACCCTCGCCGACCGGATGCTGCAACTGACCGGGGTCGTCGCCGATCGGGACATGCGCGCCCAGTACCTCGACCGGATGGACATCGAGCGCGAGCGCGGCATCACCATCAAGGCGCAGAACGTCCGGCTGCCCTGGACGGTGCGCGAGGGGGAGCAGGCGGGCCGGGAATTCGTCCTGCATCTCATCGACACCCCGGGCCACGTGGACTTCACCTACGAGGTCTCGCGCGCGCTGGAGGCGTGCGAGGGTGCGGTGCTGCTGGTCGACGCGGCCCAGGGCATCGAGGCCCAGACGCTGGCCAACCTCTACCTCGCTCTGGACCGCGACCTGACCGTCATCCCGGTGCTCAACAAGATCGACCTGCCGGCGGCCGATCCCGAGCGTTACGCCGCCGAACTCGCCCACATCATCGGTTGCGAACCCGGCGAGGTGCTGCGCGTCTCGGGCAAGACCGGCGAAGGCGTCGCCGAGTTGCTCGACGAGGTGGTGCGCCAGGTGCCCGCCCCCACCGGCGACGCCGACGCCCCGGCGCGGGCGATGATCTTCGACTCGGTTTATGACATCTATCGCGGTGTGGTGACCTACGTGCGTGTGGTCGACGGCAGGATCACCCCGCGCGAGCGGATCAAGATGATGTCCACCGGTGCCACCCACGAACTACTCGAGGTGGGCATCGTCTCGCCGGAGCCGAAGCCGTCTGAGGGTCTCGGCGTCGGGGAAGTGGGTTACCTCATCACCGGAGTGAAGGACGTTCGCCAGTCCAAGGTCGGCGACACGGTCACCTCCGCCCGGCACGGCGCCACCGAGGCGCTCACCGGCTACCGGGAACCCAGGCCGATGGTCTACTCGGGCCTGTATCCGGTCGACGGTTCGGACTACCCGAACCTGCGTGAGGCGCTGGACAAGTTGCAACTCAACGACGCCGCCCTGACCTACGAGCCGGAGACGTCGGTGGCACTCGGGTTCGGCTTCCGCTGCGGCTTTCTGGGACTGCTGCACATGGAGATCACCCGCGAGCGCCTCGAGCGGGAGTTCGATCTGGACCTGATCTCCACCTCGCCCAACGTCGTCTACCGCGTGATCACCGACGACGGCGGCGAGAAGATCGTCACCAACCCGTCGGACTGGCCGGCGGGCAAGGTTCGCGAGGTCTACGAGCCGGTGGTCAAGACCACGGTGATCGCGCCGAGCGAGTTCATCGGCACCATCATGGAACTCTGCCAGTCGCGCCGCGGCGAACTCGGCGGTATGGATTACCTGTCGCCCGAACGGGTCGAGCTGCGCTACACGATGCCGCTGGGCGAAATCATCTTCGATTTCTTCGACGCACTCAAATCGCGCACCCGCGGTTACGCCAGCCTCGACTACGAGGAGGCCGGCGAGCAGGAGGCCGACCTGGTCAAGGTCGACATTCTGCTGCAGGGCGAGCCCGTCGACGCATTCAGCGCCATCGTGCACAAGGACTCCGCGGCAGCCTATGGCAACAAGATGACCTCCAAGCTCAAGGAGCTGATCCCGCGCCAGCAGTTCGAGGTTCCGGTGCAGGCCGCGATCGGTTCGAAAATCATTGCGCGCGAGAACATCCGGGCCATCCGCAAGGATGTGCTGGCCAAGTGCTACGGCGGGGATATAACTCGCAAGCGCAAACTGCTGGAGAAGCAGAAGGAAGGCAAGAAGCGGATGAAGACCATCGGCCGCGTCGACGTGCCGCAAGAGGCGTTCGTCGCCGCACTGTCGACCGACTCGGGCGGAGACAAGGCCGCTGACAAGAAAGGCAAGTAACGCCGCCGCCGGCCTGGCAGTCCTGGTGGCGCTGACCGGCTGCGCGACGACGGTGGACGGTTCGCCGCGTCGCCACACCCCAGCCGGGACGCTGCTGGCGCAACTGCTCCCGCAGGCCGATGAGGTCGCACTCGCCGTCGGCAACCCCATCGACCCGACGGGCCCGCCGCACACCGGGTCCATCGACATGCTGCCCGACGGCATCCGCGACAGTTCGGGTGCCAGCCCGCTGGACTGCCTCGGCGCGGTGACACCGCTGATGCGGGTGGTCTACGAGTCCGCCGGTGTGACGGCCGTCGCATGGGCCGACTTCGCCCGCCTGGGCCGGTCGGCGACGGTGTCCAGCGTCGAGACGGGAGTGGTGGCACTCGGCGGTGACGCCGAGGCGTCCCGGATCTTCTCCCGGTTCACTGCTCAGTGGCAGTCGTGTGAGGGCACCACCGTGACCATTTTCGCCGGTGCGGCCGGGGGACTGGAACTCACGGTGACGCGGGTGCGGGTGGACGGGCCGATCCTGTCGGCGGTGATCCTCAGCGACGGCGGTGATGGCACCACCTTCCCCACCGAGCACGCCGTCGGTGTCGCCGACGACTGCATCGTCGACGTCGATGTCGCGATCACCGACCCTGATCCGTCGCGGCGGGTCGCCAGTGGTCGCGCCGCGCAGATCGTGCGGCTGATGCTGGCGAAGATCAGCGCGGCGCGCTGAATCGCCGCTAGGTCGGCGCGTTCGCCGGCTGGAACACCCCGGTGGAGTCCGCCTGCTCCTCGGCGCGGATGACGTGCACCACGGCATTGATCAAGGCGAGGTGGGTGAAGGCCTGCGGGAAGTTGCCCAGATGCCGTCCGGTGCTGGGTTCGATCTCCTCGGCGTAGAGGTGCAGGGGACTGGCGAAGGACAGCAGCCGCTCGCACAGGTGCCGCGCGCGGCTCACCTCGCCGATCTCCACCAGAGCTGACACCAGCCAGAACGAGCAGATGGTGAACGAGCCCTCCTCGCCGGACAGACCGTCGTCGGTCTCCTCGACCCGATAGCGCAGCACCAGGCCGTCCTCGGTGAGTTCGTCGGCGATCGCCAGCACGGTGGCGCGCACCCGCGGATCGTCGGAGGGAAGGAACCGGACCAGCGGGACCAGCAGCAGCGAGGCGTCCAGCGCCGGATCGCCGTAGCGCTGGGTGAACACTCCGCGTGAGTCGACGCCGTGCGCCAGGATGTCGGCCTTGATCTCGTCGGCGATCTGCCGCCACTGCTGGGCGTAGCTCTTGGAGCCCTGAAGGTCGGCGAGTTTGGCACCGCGGTCCAGTGCCACCCAGCACATCACCTTCGACGAGGTGAAGTGCTTCGGCTCGCCGCGGACCTCCCAGATGCCGCGGTCGGGTTCACGCCAGTGCTCGATGGCCTCCTCGACCTGTTCCTTGAGCACCGGCCATAACTGGTCGGGAATGTTCTCCCGCGACTTGCAGTGCAGGTATACCGAATCCAGCATGGTGCCCCAGATGTCATGCTGGCGCTGGTTGTAGGCGCCGTTACCGATCCGCACCGGACGGGCCCCGTCGTAGCCGGACAGATGGTCGAGCTCATCCTCGACGAGTTCGCGCTCGCCGCCGACCGCGTACATCACCTGTAGCGGTTGCCGTTCGCCGTTGCTCGCGCCCGACACGTCGGCGATGAAGGAGAAGAAGTCGTCGGCCTCGCGATCCAGGCCGAGTGTGTACAGACCCCACAGGGCGAAGGTGGAATCGCGGACCCAGGCGTAGCGGTAATCCCAGTTGCGTTCACCGTGCGGGGTCTCCGGCAGTGACGTCGTGCTCGCCGCCAGCAGTGCGCCGGTGGGCGAGTAGGTCAAACCCTTCAGTGTGAGCGCGCTGCGCTGGAGGTAGGCGCGCCAGGGATGGTCGGGGAAATGCCCGATGTTGATCCACTGCCGCCACGCCTCGCTGGTCTGCCACATCTTGTTGGTGGCGTCGGCATAGGTCTGCGGTGCAGGGTGTTTCGACCATGACAGCGCGACGAATACGTCGTCACCGTCTTTGAGACGGGTGCGGGCACGCGCCTCGCGGCCTTCGATTCCGATGCGCAGGTTGGTGGTCAGCCGAAGGGTTGGGTGGCCGTCGGGATCGGTGCGCGCCCGCGCGATCGCCTCGCCGTAGCCCTCACCGGAGTACTCCCACGCGGCGTTGATCCGGCCGTAGTCGAAGTTCGGTTCACAGTTGATCACCAGCTCGACGGTGCCGCTCACGCAACGCACGGTGCGCAGCAGGATGTGTTCGGCGTCCCAATCCGTCGGGGTGCGCCGATGGGTGCTCGATCGCGCGTCGAGGTCGTGCCATGGACCCATGACCAACGCGTCGCGCACGATGATCCATCCGGTGGGGGTCTGCCAGGTGGTCTCCATGATCAGGCTGCCCGGCAGATAACGCCGTGCCGCCGGCACGGTCACCCCGTACGGCGCGAGCCGGAAGTGCCCCGCGCCGCGGTCCAGGATCGACCCGAACACACTGGGCGAATCGGGCCGCGGGACGCACATCCACTCCACCGATCCGCCCGCCGAGATCAGGCAGGTGTTCTCGCAGTCGGAGAGAAACGCGTAGTCGGCGATGGGCGGAAACGGCCCCCGCTGGGACGCCGACGGCGCGAAGGGCACCGGCTCGGTCACAGCCACCGACTGACCGTCACGATTGCTGACGCCCTCACCTGCGGATCGTGCCTGGACAACCATCCCGACATCATCGCTGGCGCGACGCTGCGCGTCCACGGAATCACCCTGAACATATGGTGGTCGAGTGTCCGGGTTGCTCAGCTGGTGGGATGGCTTCGAGCTGTGGCTCTCCGGCCGCGGCTTCGTGCTGCAGACCGTCATCGTCATGCCGGTGGTGCTGGCGCTGGCCTACGGCATCGCGCTGGTCGGAGACGCCGTGCTCGGTGCGGCCATCTGGGCGCTGCGGCGAGTGCGCGGCGACCGCAGGACCGGATCGTGAGCCAGCTGCCGCGCTCCCGGGTGACGCTCGCGCTGGTCGCCCTGCTGGTCCTCGTCGTGCTGGTATGGCTGATCAACCGCTGATTTCGGCTGTTAGGCTCTGCGGCCATGCGCTCGGTGACTCTCTTCGGCTTCGCCGGCGTTCGCTGTTGTCGTTGACCCTCCCTCCTCGGCCGGGTCCTGACGTGATGTGTGCTGGCGTCGACGATCGCAGCTTTCCCGGCCTGACCTCCCCCATGAGAAAGGCCGTTCATGAAGATCCTCTCCTCCCGCACCGTGCGGACCGTCGGAGCGCTGCTCGTCACCGCCACCGTGCTGGCCGGCTGCTCGGGCGGCGCCAGTGACGTCGCCGGCGGCGCCAAGAGCGGCGGTGCCGATGTCGAGACCAACCTCAACCTCGTGGCCTACGCGGTGCCCGAACCGGGGTGGAGCAGCATCATCCCGGCGTTCGCCGCCACCCCCGAGGGCAAGGGCGTCGGGGTCACCACGTCCTACGGCGCCTCCGGTGACCAGTCGCGCGCCGTGGTCGACGGAAAGCCGGCCGACATCGTGAACTTCTCCGTCGAGCCCGACATCGCCCGGCTGGTCAAAGCGGGCAAGGTCGCCGCGGACTGGGACGCCGGTGTCACCAGGGGCATCCCGTTCGGCTCGGTGGTCACCTTCGTCGTGCGCAAGGGAAACCCGAAGAACATCAGAGACTGGGACGATCTGCTGCGTGCGGACGTCGAGGTGGTCACACCGAGTCCGCTGAGCTCGGGCTCGGCCAAGTGGAACCTGCTGGCGCCCTATGCCGCCAAGAGTGACGGCGGCGCCAATCCGCAGGCCGGGCTGGACTTCGTCGCCACGCTGGTGGGCGAGCACGTCAAGACCCGACCGGGATCGGGCCGGGAGGCCACCGATGTGTTCCTCCAGGGCACCGGCGACGTGCTGCTCAGCTACGAGAACGAGGCCATCAACGTCGAGCGCCAGGGCAAGCCGGTCGAGCACATCAACCCGCCGCAGACGTTCAAGATCGAGAACCCGGTCGCGGTCGTCAACACCACGGCCCACCTCGAGGCGGCCACCGCGCTGAAGAACTACCTCTACACCCCGGAGGCGCAGAAGATCTGGGCACAGGCCGGATTCCGCCCGGTGGACCCCGAGGTGGCGGCCGAGTTCGCCGCCGACTTCCCCGCCCCGGCGAAGCTGTGGACCATCGCCGACCTCGGCGGCTGGAGCACGGTGGATGGCGCTCTGTTCGACAAGGAGAATGGGTCTATCACCAAGATCTACAAGAAAGCCACTGGATGACCTCACTCGCTCCGGCTGCGGTGCCCATCGGGCGCCGCAGCCGTCGCGGCCACGACGGCGCCGCCCCGGTCATGGCCGGGGCGGCGTCGATCTGGCTGAGCGTCATCGTCCTGCTGCCGCTGGCCGCCATCGTGTGGCAGTCCGCCCGAGGCGGATGGGCGGCCTTCGTCGCGGCCGTCACGTCGCCCTCGGCGCTGGATTCGTTCCGGGTCACGCTCACCGTCGCCACCGGGGTGACTCTGATCAACGCCGTCTTCGGCCTGCTGGTCGCCTGGGTGCTGACCCGCGATGAGTTCCCCGGCCGGCGCCTGGTGGACGCAGTGATCGATCTGCCCTTCGCACTGCCGACCATCGTCGCGAGTCTGGTGATGCTCGCGCTCTACGGGCCGGGTAGCCCGGTGAACATTCACCTGCAGCACACCAAGTGGGGTATCGGGGTGGCGCTGCTGTTCGTCACGCTGCCGTTCGTGGTGCGTTCGGTACAGCCGGTGTTGCTCGAGCTGGACCGCGAGTCCGAGGAGGCCGCCGCATCGCTGGGCGCCACCAACCCGGTGATCTTCGCCCGGGTGGTGCTGCCCGCCCTGCTGCCCGCGCTGCTGTCCGGAGCGGGCCTGGCGTTCTCCCGCGCGATCGGTGAATTCGGCTCAGTGGTCCTCATCGGCGGTGCGATCCCCGGTGAGACCGAAGTGTCCTCGCAATGGATCCGGACCCTGATCGAGAACGACGATCGAACCGCTGCGGCGGCGGTTTCGATTGTGCTGCTGGCGGTTTCCTTCCTCGTTCTGCTGGTGCTGCGAGTGGCGGGCTCGCGGGCAGCCAAGCGCGAGGAGCTTGCGGCGTGACCCTGTCGCCGTGGGCCCGTTACGCGACGCGCATTCTCGCGCTCGGCTACATCGCCGTGCTGATCGCCGTTCCGGTGGGTCTGATCCTCTGGCGCACCTTCGCACCCGGCGTCGGCGCCTTCATCGACTCCATCACCACGCCGGCGGCGATCTCGGCGCTGAATCTCTCGCTGCTGGTTGTGGCGATCGTCGTTCCGCTGAACGTCATTTTCGGTGTTCCGACCGCCCTGCTGCTCGCGCGGCGGAGATTCCGCGGAAAGCCGGCACTGCAGGCCGTCATCGACCTGCCGTTCGCGGTGTCACCGGTGGTGGTCGGAGTTGCGCTGATCCTGCTGTGGGGCAGCGCCGGACTGCTCGGCATCGTGCAGAACAGCCTGGGGCTGAAGATCATCTTCGGATTGCCGGGCATCGTGCTGGCGAGTGTTTTCGTCACCGTGCCGTTCGTGATCCGCGAGGTCGAACCGGTGCTGCACGAGTTGGGCACCGACCAGGAGGAGGCGGCGGCCACGCTCGGATCCTCGTGGTGGCAGACCTTCTGGCGGATCACCCTGCCCTCGATCCGCTGGGGATTGACCTACGGCGTCGTCCTGACCGTCGCCCGCACCCTCGGCGAGTACGGTGCGGTGATCATGGTGTCGTCGAACATGGCGGGTCAGTCGCAGACGTTGACACTGCTGGTCTCCGACCGCTACAACCGCGGCGCCGAGTACGGCGCCTATTCGGTGTCGACGCTGCTGATGATGGTCGCCGTGCTGGTGCTCGTCGCCCAGGTGATCCTCGACGCACGGCGGGGCAGTCGCACGTGAGCGAGCACACCGGTGACGCCATCACGGTATCGGGCGCCAATAAGCGCTACGGCGACTTCGCCGCGCTGGACAACGTGAACTTCACCGTGCCGTCCGGATCGCTCACCGCACTGCTGGGGCCCAGCGGTTCGGGCAAGTCAACGCTGCTGCGCGCCATCGCCGGCCTCGACAGGCCCGACACCGGCACGATCGTGATCAACGGCCGCGATGTGACGGCCGTTCCGCCTCAGCGGCGCGGGATCGGGTTCGTGTTCCAGCACTACGCCGCCTTCAAGCACCTCACGGTGCGCGACAACATCGCCTTCGGGCTCAAGATCCGCAAGCTGTCCAAGGCTGAGATCGCCGCGAAGGTCGACAACCTGCTGGAGGTCGTCGGACTGGCCGGGTTTCAGACCCGCTATCCCAGCCAGCTCTCCGGCGGTCAGCGACAGCGGATGGCGCTGGCCCGCGCACTGGCGGTGGAACCCGAGGTGCTGCTGCTCGACGAGCCGTTCGGGGCGCTGGACGCCAAGGTTCGCGAGGACCTGCGCGCCTGGCTGCGTCGGCTGCACGACGAGGTGCACGTCACCACGGTGCTGGTCACCCATGACCAGTCCGAGGCGCTCGACATCGCCGACCGCATCGCGGTGATCAACAAGGGCCGCATCGAACAGATCGGCTCGCCGACCGAGGTGTACGACAGCCCGGCGAACCCGTTTGTGATGTCGTTCCTGGGCACGGTGTCGTCACTGAACGGGATCATGGTGCGCCCCCACGACATTCGGGTGGGACGCACACCGGAGATGGCGATCGCGGCGGGTGACGGAACCGCCGAGAGCGTCGGCGTCACCCGGGCCACCATCGACCGGGTGGTGTATCTCGGCTTCGAGGTGCGGGTGGAACTCACCAGCGCCACCACCGGCGCGCCCTTCATCGCACAGATCACCCGCGGTGACGCCGAGGCACTCGCGCTCAAGGACGGCGACACCGTCTACGTGCGCGCCACCCGCGTCCCGCCGATCGCGGGGGTCGATCAGAACGGGGGGCCGCAGAGATGAGGATGAAGCGTCGATTCGCGGGCCTGTGCGCGGCACTCGTGCTAGCGGCGACCGCGTGCACGACGACAACGCCGGGTACGCCGGCGCCGAACGACAGGGAGACGACAGTGGGCGGTCAAGGCGGTCAGGGTGGTCAGGGCGGCAGGGGCGGACTGTTCGGCGGTCAGGGCGGTGCCGGCGGCGCGGGTGGTCAGGGTGGCGCGGGTGGTCAGGGTGGCCAGGGCGGTAAAGGCGGCAAAGGTGGTAAGGGCGGCATCGGCGGAACCGATGGCGCCGACGGCGCCGACGGCGCCGACGGGACTCCGGGAAGCACCGGCGCCGCGGGTTAGGCGACCAGGCGGCCGGCGATCGCGGTGTCGAAGCGGTCCAGCACCGTGGCCGCGAGCAGAGGGTGCCCGCCGAGCGGTTCGGCCATCACGGCGTCCTCGGCGGTGGCCGTCGTCGCGACCCGATCGGTGATCCGTCCGGGTGCGATGAACCACGGTGCGACCACGATCTGACCGACGCCGACCGCCCGCAGTCCCGCGATTCCCTCGGCAACCCCGGGTTGCGGACCGGTGGCGAAGGCGACGTGCACGGCGGCCCAGTCGCCAGGCAGCGATTCCGCCAGCGTCGCGGTGCGGGTATTTGCTTCTTCATGCGACGAGCCGACGGCCACGATCAGCACCCCGGTCTCCTGCGGGGACGTGCCTGCCTCGACGACCCGCTGTCGCAGCACCTCGACGAGGCGCGGATCCTCACCGAGCACCTCGGCCTGGACGGCGTCGGCGTCCGATTCGGCGATCATCGCCGGAATGTCCACCCGCGCGTGGTAGGCGCTTGCCAGCAGCAGTGGTGTGACCACGGCCGGCCCGCGCCGATCGGCGAGCACGTCACGCAGGTTCGGGGTGCTCTTCTCGCAGAACGCCACATCGATCTCTAGTCCGGGGCGCAGCACCCGGATCTGCTGGGCGACGGCGCGCGTGGTCTCGGCCGCGCGCGGGTCGGCGCTGCCGTGGGCGGTGAGGATCAGCCTCATGAGACGTGCAGGCCGCACTCGGTCTTGGCGCTGCCCTGCCACCGTCCACTCCGCGGATCCGCTCCTTCGGAGGGTTTGGCGGTGCACGGTGCGCACCCGATCGACGGATAGCCCTCATCGACGAGGGGGTTCACCAGCACGCCGTGACGCGCGATATAGGAGGCCATGTCCTCATCGGTCCACAGGGCAAGCGGATTGATCTTCACGAGTCCGAACGCCTCGTCGAAACCGATCAGTGGCGCATCGGCGCGCGTGGGCGACTCCACCCGCCGGATACCGGTGACCCAGGCGGAGTAGGGCCGCAGCGCGGCCTGCAGTGGCAGCACCTTGCGCAACCGGCAGCACTCGCCGGGATCGCGGGCGAACAGATCCTTGCCGAGCAGGCGATCCTGGTCGGCGACGGAGTGTTCCGGTGTCACGTTCACCACGTTGACGTCGTAGACCTGCGCCACCGCGTCACGCGTGCCCAACGTCTCGGCGAAGTGATAGCCGGTGTCGAGAAAGAGCACGTCGACCCCGGGGCGCACGGCAGCGGCCAGATGGATCAGCACGGCGTCCTGCATATTGGACGCGACGACGTAGTCCGATCCGAATGTCGCGTCGGTCCATGCGAGCAGTTCCTCGGCGGTGGCGCCGTCCAGTTCGGCGGCCCCGCGCGCCGCGACCGCGCGGAGGTCGCTCATCGCAGGGAATCCTCATCAGCCCGCACGGCCCACTCGGCGAAGCGCTCACCGGCGTTACGCTCGCGGATGAAGTTGCGCACCACCCGTTCGATGTAGTCGCCCAACTCCGCACTGGTGACCTTGTGCTGCCGCAGCTTGCGGCCGAACCCGCTGTCCAGTCCGAGGCTGCCGCCCAGGTGCACCTGGAAGCCCTCGACCGGGCCGCCCTGTCCGTCGGCTGCGCCGTCATCGATCATCTGGCCCTTGAACCCGATGTCGGCGACCTGGATCCTGGCGCACGAGTTGGGGCAACCGTTGAGGTTGACGGTCACCGGCACGTCGAGTGCGCTGTTGAGGTCGGCCAGGCGCTGCTCCAGATCGGGAACGAGCGACTGCGCCCGCACGCGGGTCTCGGCGAAGGACAGCTTGCAGAACTCGATCCCGCTGCACGCCATGAGATTCCGACGCCAGTGCGACGGTGTCGACGTCAGGCCGAGCCCCTCGAGTCCGTCTCGGAGCGAATCGAGCTTGTCATCGGGAACGTCGAGCACGATGAGTTTCTGGTAGGGCGTGAAGCGCACCCGGTTCGACCCGGCCTGCTCGGCCAGATCGGCCACCGCGGACAGGATCGAGCCCGAGACCCGGCCGGCGATCGGGGCGACGCCGACGGCGTTGAGTCCGTTGCGCAGGCGCTGCACACCGACATGGTCGATCGGCCGGGTCACCGGTGCGGGTGCCGGCCCGTCGATCATCGGCCGCTTGAGGTACTCGTTCTCCAGGACCTCGCGGAATTTCTGCGCGCCCCAGTCCTTGATGAGGAACTTGAGCCGGGCCTTGGACCGCAGTCGCCGGTAGCCGTAGTCACGGAAGGCGCTGACCACCGCCTCCCACACATCGGGCACCTCGCCGAGGGGCACCCAGGCTCCGAGTCGCTGGGCGAGCATCGGATTGGTCGACAGGCCCCCGCCCACCCACACATCGAAACCCGGTCCGTGCTCGGGATGCGTCACGCCGATGAATGCGACGTCGTTGATCTCGTGCACCACGTCCTGCAGGCCGCTGATGGCGGTCTTGAACTTGCGTGGCAGGTTGGCGTACTCCGGTTTGCCGATGTAGCGGCGCACGATCTCCTCGATCGCCGGTGTGGCGTCGATCACCTCGTCGAGTGATTCACCGGCCAGGGGCGAACCGAGCACCACGCGGGGGCAGTCGCCACACGCCTCGGTGGTCTGCAGGCCCACCTCGTCGAGACGGCGCCATACCTCGGGCATGTCCTCGATGCGGATCCAGTGGTACTGGACGTTCTGCCGATCAGAGATGTCGGCGGTGTCGCGGGCGAACTCCGTCGAGAGCTGTCCAAGTGTGCGCAGCGCCTCGGTGCTCAGCGCTCCGCCGTCGGTGCGCACCCGCAGCATGAAGTAGGGGGCCTCGATCAGGTCGATGTTCTCCTCGCCGGTGAAGGTGCCGTCGTAGCCCTCCTTGCGCTGGGTGTACAGACCCCACCAGCGCAACCGGCCACGCAGGTCGGTCTTGTCGATGCTGTCGAACCCCTGCTTGGCGTAGATGTTCTCCACGCGGGCACGCACATCGAGGGACTCGGACTCTTTCTTGAACTCCTCATTGGGGTTGAGGGGCTCCCGGTCGCCGAGTGCCCACTGGCCTTCGCTGCGGGGCGTTTTGGCCTGAGTCATCAGAACTCCTGAACGTGGAGCCGAAGATCGCCGCGAGCGCCGGAACGTCACTGGTCCGGCGGCGCAGATCCGTCGGCCGGTATCGAGTGGACGGGTCTACGGCGTCAGGGCAGACAACAGCAGCAGCTGCACACGCGCTTGAAGTCGACATGCCGCCGCGCGACCAGCGCGACACTGCGCTGCAACGACGGGCCGGCGAACATGGCCCAAGTCTGCCACGGCACCCCCGCAGCGTCCCAACCGGCTGGAATTTCGGCTCGCCGTGAGCGCAACCCGCCTCTGCAAGACTCGGGGGGTGTTACCCGAGCTCACCGTGACCCCAGGTGCGGCATTCGGCGTCTACGTGCACGTCCCGTTCTGCGCCAGCCGGTGCGGCTACTGCGACTTCAACACCTACACCCCCGGCGAGTTGGGCACCCCCGGCGAGTTGGGCACCCCCGGCGAGTTCGGCTCGGCCACGCCGGACGGCTGGCTGGCGGCCCTGCGAACCGAACTGGCCCTGGCCGCCGCCACCGTGGGGGCGGTGCGGGTGGACACCGTGTTCGTCGGCGGCGGGACGCCCTCGCTGCTCGGGGCGCACCGGCTGGCCGAGGTGCTGGGGGCGGTCGGGGACAGCTTCGATCTCTCGGTCGGAACGGAGATCACCACCGAGGCCAACCCGGAGTCGACATCGCCGGAGTTCTTCGCCGCGATCCGGGCCGCCGGCTACACCCGCGTCTCACTGGGAATGCAATCGGCGGCGCCGCATGTGCTGGCTGCACTCGACCGGGCGCATTCACCCGGACGGGCGGTGGCCGCGGCACGTGAGGCCCTGGCCGCCGGTTTCGAGCACGTCAACATCGACCTCATCTACGGGACACCGGGGGAGTCCGACGAGGACCTGCTCCGTTCGGTGGACTGTGCACTGGACACCGGCGCGGACCATCTGTCGGCCTATGCGCTGGTGGTCGAGGACGGCACCGCACTGGCCCGCCGGGTCCGCCGCGGAGAGGTCGATTCCCCCGACGACGACGTCCTGGCCCATCGCTACCGGTTGCTCGACGAACGTCTGAGCGCCGCGGGCCTGCAGTGGTACGAGGTGTCGAATTGGAGCCGCCCGGGCGGGCAGTGCCGCCACAACCTCGGCTACTGGAACGGCGGCCAGTGGTGGGGTGCGGGCCCGGGTGCGCACAGCTTCGTCGGCGACATCCGATGGTGGAATGTCAAGCACCCCAGCGCCTACGCCGAACATCTCGGGGAGCATTCGTTACCGGTGGCGGATTTCGAACGCCTCGATACGCGGGCGCGCCACCTCGAGGAGGTGCTGCTGGGCATCCGCCTGCGTGACGGCTTGGCCGTCGGCCTTCTCAGCGAGACCGAGCGGGTACGGGCCCGCGCAGCCGTCGACGACGGTCTGCTCGACGCCGCCGGTGACCGACTCGTGCTCACCGACCGGGGTCGACTGCTGGCCGACGGCGTGGTGCGCACCGTCCTCGACGAAGGATGAGGCCGTGGGGCACCCCCTCCCGAGGGCCGGTGGCACTCGGCTGACTCGGGTGCTAATCCCGCTGCTCCGGACCCGTAAACTGGTCTCAGAACGAGGACGGCCGGGGCAGGTGGAGGTGAGCACAGATGAGCAACGCCGACGACCGACGCTTCGAGGTTCTGCGCGCCATCGTCGCCGACTTCGTCGCCACCAAGGAGCCCATCGGTTCCAAGGCGCTGGTGGAACGGCACAACCTCGGTGTCTCCAGTGCGACCGTGCGCAACGACATGGCCGTGCTCGAGGCCGAGGGGTACATCGCCCAGCCGCACACCAGTTCCGGGCGGGTGCCCACCGAGAAGGGCTACCGCGAGTTCGTCGACCGCCTCGACGGCGTCAAGCCGCTCTCGGCACCCGAGCGCCGGGCGATCCTGTCCTTCCTGGAATCCGGTGTGGATCTCGACGACGTGCTGCGCCGCGCGGTGCGGTTGCTCGCACAGCTCACCCGCCAGGTGGCCGTCGTGCAGTACCCGACGCTGTCGGCCTCGACCGTGCGTCATCTCGAGGTGGTCGCTCTGACCCCTGCCCGCTTGCTCATGGTGGTCATCACCGATTCCGGCCGGGTCGATCAGCGCATCGTCGAACTCGGCGACACCATCGACGACCATCAGCTCGGGCAACTGCGTGATCTGCTGGGCCAGGCGCTGGAGGGCAAGAAGCTCTCGGCCGCATCGGTCGCGGTGGCCGATCTGGCGCAGCGGATTCACGGACAGCAGGGCAAGCTGGGCAATGCGGTGGGACGCTCGGCGACGGTGTTGCTCGAGTCGCTCGTCGAGCACACCGAGGAGCGGCTGCTCCTGGGCGGCACCGCCAATCTGACTCGCAACACCGCCGACTTCGGCGGCTCGCTGCGGCCGGTGCTGGAGGCCCTCGAGGAACAGGTTGTGGTCCTGCGTCTGTTGGCCGCCCAGCAGGAGGCCGGAAAGGTCACCGTGCGAATCGGGCATGAGACCGAGGTCGAGGAGATGGCCGGCACATCGGTGGTCAGCACCGCTTACGGCAGTTCGGGAACGGTCTTCGGCGGGATGGGCGTCGTCGGTCCCACCCGGATGGACTACCCCGGGACGATGGCCAATGTGGCCGCCGTCGCCATGTACATCGGCGAAGTCCTCGGCCATCGCGCCGGCTGAAACAGAACTAAGCAGACGGAGAGGTCAGCGTGGCACGCGACTACTACGGAATCCTCGGCGTGAGCCGGGGAGCCAGCGACGCGGAGATCAAACGCGCCTACCGCAGGCTCGCCCGGGAACTGCATCCCGACATCAACCCCGCCGAGGAGGACAGGTTCAAGGAGATCAGCACCGCATATGAGGTGTTGACCGATCCCGAGAAGCGCCGCATCGTCGACCTCGGCGGTGATCCGCTGTCCACCGCGGGCGCCGGCGGCGGATTCGCCGGGTTCGGCGGCCTCGGTGATGTTTTCGAGGCGTTCTTCGGAGGCGGGGTCGGCTCACGCGGCCCGATCGGCCGGGTGCGTCCCGGTTCGGACTCGCTGCTGCGGATGCGGCTGACCCTCGAGGACTGCGCGACCGGCATCACCAAGGGCGTCACGGTCGACACCGCCGTGCTGTGCGACCTGTGCCAGGGCCGGGGCACCCACGGCGACTCGCGTCCCTCGACCTGCGACATCTGCCGCGGCGCCGGTGAGGTGCAGAGTGTTCAGCGCTCCCTGCTCGGACAGATCATGTCCACCCGGCCGTGTCCGAACTGCGCGGGTGTCGGCGAGGTGATCCACGACCCGTGCCAACGGTGCTCCGGTGACGGCCGGGTTCGCGCCCGCCGGGAGATCAGCGTCAAGATCCCGGCCGGGGTCGCCGACGGGATGCGGGTGCGACTGGCCGCCCAGGGCGAGGTCGGCCCGGGAGGCGGACCGGCCGGCGACCTCTACGTCGAGGTCCACGAGAAACCCCACGATGTCTTCCTGCGCGACGGCGACGACGTGCACTGCACCGTCTCGGTGCCGATGGCCGACGCCGCGCTGGGCACGACGGTCACGGTGTCCGGCATCCCCGACGGCGAGGTCGAGATCACCATCGCTGCGGGCACCCAACCCGGTTCGGTGACCACACTGCGCGGCCAGGGCATGCCGAGGCTTCGCTCCGAGGTCCGCGGTGACCTGCACGCCCATATCGAGGTGACGGTGCCGACCAAGCTGGATGCCCGCACGCGCGAGTTGCTGGCCGAGATCAAGGCCGCGGCCGGTGATCGGCCGAGCGTGAAGTCGACACGGGCCGAGACCGGCCCGACTCAGTCCGGCGGCCTTTTCAGCCGCCTCCGCGAAACATTCAGCGGCCGTTAAGAATTGGGGCCGTTAAGAATTGGGGCCGTTAAGAATTGGGGCCGTTGAGCTTTGGTAGCCACCCTCTTCTACGCTGAGTCGCTGCCGGAGGTCGGCGGGCTCGCCGTCGTCGATGGCGAGGAAGGCTTCCATGCCGCGACGGTCAGGCGGATCCGCCCGGGGGAGACGCTGATGATCTCCGACGGCGCCGGGACCGTCGCCGATTGCGTCGTCGAGCACGCCGACAAGGCGTCACTGAGTGCGCGGGTGCGTCAGCGGCGCAGCGTCGCGGCGCCCCAGCCGCCGGTGACCGTGGTGCAGGCGATCCCGAAGTCGGAGCGTTCCGAACTCGCCGTCGAACTGGCCACCGAAGCCGGCGCCGACGAGTTCGTGCCGTGGCAGGCGGAGCGTTGCGTCGCCCGCTGGGACGGCGATCGCGCCGCCAAGGGTCTGCGCCGCTGGCGGGCGGTGGCGCGTTCGGCGGCGCGGCAGTCCCGTCGGCCGCACATCCCCGACGTCGCCGATCCGATGTCCACCGCCGCTCTCGCCGCAGACCTCGCCAGGCGGGTATCCGGGGGTGCGGTGGTGCTGGCGTTGCACGAATCGGCCGACCGCCTGATGGCCGAGGAGCCCCTGGCGCAGGCCGCATCGATCGTGTTGCTGGTCGGACCCGAAGGCGGCATCGGTGAGGGTGAGCTCGACATGCTGGTCGCAGCCGGTGCGCGACCAGTCCGGCTCGGTCACGACGTGCTGCGCACCTCGACGGCGGCGGCGGTCGCGCTCGGCGCGATCGGTGTGCTGACCGGCCGCTGGCGGTAGAATCGCCCCTGATGACAGCCCGCGAGACATCGGTGCGCAGCACCATGACTGTTCCACCCGACCTCGTCATGGGCCTGCTGGGTTCGGCCGACGAGAATCTTCGTGTCCTCGAATCGGGCCTGACCGCCCAGATCCATGTCCGCGGCAACACCGTCACGCTGTCGGGTGCGGCTGCCGAGGTGGCGCTGGCCGAACGGGTCGTCTCCGAACTCATCGCGATCGTCGCCGGCGGGCAGTTGCTGACCCCGGATGCGGTGCGCCGCAGCATCGCGATGGTTAAAGGCTCGGACGGGGAGGGAGAAGCCTCGCCCGCCGAGGTTCTGACACTGGACATTCTGTCGCGACGCGGAAAGACCATCCGCCCCAAGACCCTCAACCAGAAGCACTACGTCGACGCCATCGACGCCAACACCGTCGTCTTCGGTGTGGGTCCGGCCGGCACCGGCAAGACCTACCTGGCGATGGCCAAGGCGGTGCAGGCTCTGCAGAGCAAGCAGGTCAACCGCATCATCCTCACCCGGCCCGCGGTGGAGGCCGGGGAACGCCTGGGATTTCTGCCCGGCACCCTGAGCGAGAAGATCGACCCGTATCTGCGACCGCTCTACGACGCCCTGCACGACATGATGGATCCCGCGGCCATCCCGAAACTGATGAGCGCCGGCGTCATCGAGGTCGCGCCGCTGGCGTACATGCGTGGCCGCACCCTCAACGACTCGTTCATCATCCTCGACGAGGCGCAGAACACCACAACCGAACAGATGAAGATGTTCCTCACCCGCCTCGGGTTCGGCTCGAAAATCGTCGTGACAGGCGATATCACTCAGGTCGACCTCCCCGGCGGTTCACGGTCGGGGCTTCGCGCCGTGATCGACATCCTCGACGGAATCGACGATATCCACTTCTCCGAACTCACCAGCGCCGACGTCGTCCGCCATCGGCTGGTGTCGGAGATCGTCGACGCCTACGAGGCGCATGCCAAAGCCCTCGACCGGCCGGGCATCAGTCGCGCCCAGCGCCGGACACGACGGTAGGGCGGGTTCGCAGGTGAGCATCGAGGTCTCCAACGAGTCCGGGGTCGACGTCTCCGAAGAGGAACTGATCAGCGTCGCGCGGTTCGTCATCCGCAAGATGAAGGTGAACCCTGCCGCGGAACTGTCGATGGTGCTGCTGGACCTCAATGCCATGGCGGACCTGCACATGCGGTGGATGGACCTGCCGGGCCCCACCGACGTCATGAGCTTTCCCATGGACGAGCTCGAACCCGGTGGGCGCCCCGATGCGCCCGAGCCGGGTCCGTCCATGCTCGGCGACATCGTGTTGTGTCCGCAGTTCGCCGCCGAGCAGGCCGCCGGCGCCGGTCACAGCCTCGGCCACGAACTGGCGTTGCTGACCGTCCACGGCGTGCTGCACCTGCTCGGGTACGACCACGCCGAGCCCGACGAGGAGCGCGAGATGTTCGCGCTGCAGCGCCAGCTGCTCGAGGAGTGGGTGGCCGAGCAGGTCGAGTCCTATCAGTTCGACCGCCAGGCCGAGCGGGACCGCCGCCTGCTCGACAAGTCGCGGTACTTCGACAATTGACCGGACGGGACCGTTGACCGGATTGGGACCGCTGATCGGCGCGATCGCGCTGATCCTGCTCGGGGGACTGTTCTCCGCCGTCGATGCCGCCATCGGGACGGTGTCGCTGGCGCGCGTCGAGGAGCTTCTGCGCGACGAACGCCCCGGCGCCGGTCGGCTGGTGCAGATCGTGCGGGAGCGCCCGCGCTATGTGAATCTCGTTGTTCTGCTGCGTATCGCATGCGAGGCCGCCGCCACGGTGCTGCTCGCCCGGTATCTGAGCGACCACATGCACCTGACGTGGGCGCTGCTCACCGCGGCGGTGGTGATGACGATCATCAGCTTCGTCGTCGTCGGCGTCGGCCCCCGCACGCTCGGTCGGCAGAAGGCCTACCCGATCGCGCTGGTGTCGGCGCTTCCCCTGCAGGCCATCTCGGTGCTGCTCGCCCCGATCAGCCGGTTGCTCATCCTTGTCGGCAACGCGCTCACGCCCGGAAAGGGATTCCGCAACGGCCCGTTCTCCTCGGAGATCGAGTTGCGCGAGGTCGTCGACATGGCGCAGCGCAGCGGCGTCGTGGCCGACGACGAACGGCGCATGATTCAGTCGGTGTTCGAACTGGGCGACACCCCGGCCCGCGAGGTGATGGTGCCCCGCACCGAGATGGTGTGGATCGAGTCCGACAAGCACGCGGGTCAGGCCACCTCGCTGGCCATCCGCAGCGGCCATTCGCGGATCCCGGTGATCGGTGACGACGTCGACGACATCGTCGGGGTCGTCTATCTCAAAGACCTGGTGCGGCGCACCTATTACTCCGGCAACGCCGGACGTGAGGTGCAGGTCTCGGACGTGATGCGGCCGGCGGTGTTCATCCCGGACTCCAAGCCGCTCGACGATCTGCTGCGCGAGATGCAGCGGGACCGGATCCACATGGCCCTGCTGGTCGACGAATACGGCGCGACGGCGGGTCTGGTGACCATCGAGGACGTCCTCGAGGAGATCGTCGGCGAGATCGCCGACGAGTACGACGTCGACGAGGTGTCGCCCATCGAGTCCCTGGGGGAGGGCCGTCACCGGGTGTCGGCGCGGCTGCCGATCGAGGACGTCGGGGAGATCTACGACATCGAGTTCGACGAGGACCTCGACGTCGACACCGTCGGCGGCCTGCTGGCTCTCGAACTCGGCCGGGTCCCACTGCCCGGCGCGGAGGTCGTCTCGCACGGGCTGCGGCTTCGCGCCGAGGGCGGCGCCGACCGCCACGGCCGCGTCCGCGTCGGCACGGTGCTCATCGAACGCGCCGGGACCGACGGCGACGAGTCCGCCGATGGCTGAGTTGCGCTCTGAGTTCCGGTCCGGCTTCGTCTGCTTCGTCGGCAGGCCCAACACCGGCAAGTCGACGCTGACCAACGCCCTCGTCGGGGAGAAGGTCGCGATCACCTCCAGCCGACCGCAGACCACCCGGCACACCATCCGCGGCATCGTGCACCGCGATGATTTCCAGATCATCCTCGTCGACACGCCCGGACTGCACCGGCCGCGCACCCTGCTCGGCAAGCGGCTCAACGACCTCGTCCGCGACACCTACTCCGATGTCGACGTGATCGGCCTGTGCATCCCCGCCGACGAGGCGATCGGTCCGGGTGACCGCTGGATCTACGAGCAGATCCGCGCCGTCGCGCCCAAGACCACCCTCGTCGTGATCGTCACCAAGATCGACAAGGTTCCTCGCGAGCGCGTCGCCGCCCAACTCCTCGCGGTCGACGAACTCGCCGGCGAACACTGCGCCGCCATCGTGCCGGTGTCGGCCACCAGGGGCGAGCAGATCGACGTGCTGATCGCCGCCCTCGTCGAGCACCTCCCCGCCGGACCCGCGTACTACCCCGACGGCGAACTCACCGACGAACCCGAAGAGGTCCTCATGGCGGAGTTCATCCGCGAGGCCGCCCTGGAGGGCGTGCGCGACGAGATGCCGCACTCGCTGGCGGTGGTGATCGATGAGATGAGTCCCCGCGAGGGCCGCGATGACCTCATCGACGTGCGGGCCCTCATCTATGTCGAGCGCGACAGCCAGAAGGGCATCGTGATCGGTAAGGGTGGCGCCCGCCTCAAGGAGGTCGGCACCACCGCGCGCCGGCAGATCGAGCGGCTGCTGGGCACCAAGGTGTTCCTGGAGCTGCGGGTCAAGGTGGCCAAGAACTGGCAGCAGGACCCCAAGCAGCTGGGCCGGCTGGGTTTCTAGCCGGTCTGAGTGTCCCTGCCCGATGTCGTCGCTCCGCGGTGACAGACTGGTCGGATGCGGCTGTACCGGGACCGGGCGGTCGTTCTGCGCCAGCACAAGCTCGGCGAGGCCGACCGCATCGTCACGCTTCTGACCCGCGAACACGGACTGGTTCGCGCGGTCGCCAAGGGTGTGCGCCGCACCCGCAGCAAGTTCGGCTCCCGGCTCGAACCGTTCGCCCACATCGACGTCCAGCTGCATCCCGGCCGCAACCTCGACATCGTCACCCAGGTGGTCTCCATCGACGCCTTCACCACCGACATCGTCAGCGACTACGGCCGGTACACCTGCGCGTGCGCGGTGCTGGAGACCGCAGAGCGGATCGCCGGTGAGGAGCGGGCACCGGCTCCGGCGCTGCACCGGCTCACCGTCGGGGCGCTGCGGGCGGTGGCCGACGCCAGCCACCCCCGTGAACTCGTGCTGGACGCTTACCTCCTGCGCGCCATGGGCGTCGCCGGCTGGGCGCCTTCGCTCACCGAGTGCGCACGCTGCGCCACACCGGGCCCGCACCGCGCCTTCCACATCGGTGCCGGCGGCAGTGTCTGCATGCACTGCCGCCCATCGGGATCTGTCACCCCGCCGCAGCCGGTGCTCGATCTGATGTCGGCGCTCTACGAGGGCGACTGGGAGACCGCCGAGGCCTCGACCGGCCCGCACCGCAGCCACGCCAGCGGGCTGGTGGCCGCACACCTGCAGTGGCATCTGGAACGCCAGCTGCGGACGCTGCCGCTGGTGGAGCGCGCGAACTCCCGGCCCGTCGACCATGACAGGCAAAACGTCAGGCAGGATGTGCCCCATGGCGACGAACCGGGTGGCCGGCTCCTTGCGGGGGGCTGAGCGCAGGCGGGGGGAGCGGTTTCCCCAGTTGCCGCCGCCGCCGCCGGACTACCCGGTCTTCCCCGACACCTCGGCCTGGCCGGTGGTCTTCCCCGACCTGCCGCCCGCTCCCGGCGGCGGCCCGCGCCGGCCGCCGCAGCACCCCAGCCGGGCTGTGCCGCCGGCGATCCCCGCCGATCAGCTGCCCCGGCACGTGGCCATCGTCATGGACGGCAACGGGCGGTGGGCCACCCAGCGTGGTCTGAGTCGCACCGAGGGCCACAAGATGGGCGAGGCGGTGCTGATCGACATCACTTGCGGTGCAATCGAACTCGGCATCAAGAACCTGTCGGTGTATGCGTTCTCCACCGAGAACTGGCGGCGCAGCGCCGACGAGGTGCGATTCCTGATGGGCTTCAACCGCGAGGTGGTGCGCCGCCGGCGGGAGAACCTCGACATCATGGGCGTGAACATGCGCTGGGTGGGCTCACGCGCGCGGATGTGGCGCAGCGTCATCAAGGAGTTCACGATCGCCGAGGACATGACCGTCGGCAACGACGTCATCATGGTGAACTACTGCGTCAATTACGGCGGCCGGGCTGAGATCGCCGAGGCCGCCAAACACATCGCCCGTGAAGCCGCCGCAGGCCGTATCGACCCCGAACGCGTGGACGAGCACATGATCAGCGAGCATCTGCACCGGCCCGACATCCCCGACGTGGACCTGTTCATCCGGACCTCCGGTGAGCAGCGTGCCAGCAACTTCATGCTGTGGCAGGCCGCATACGCCGAATACGTGTTCCAGGACAAACTGTGGCCGGACTACGACCGCCGCGACCTGTGGGCGGCATGCGAGGAGTACGTGCGTCGCAACCGGCGGTTCGGCAGCGCGTGAGCCTGCAACGGGTCCTTGCCGGTGTGCTTCCCGCCCAGACCCGCGACGACGGTGCGGTGACCGTCGCCTACGAGGGCACCGTCGCCTCGCTGCGGACACTGCGGATCGCCGAGGACCTGGAGCTGATCTCGCTGGTGCAACTGCTGGCACAGAATGTTCCGCTCAGCGCCGGGCTCCGCAGGACCGTCGCGGCGCAGGCCGAGAAGACCACCCTGGGCACGGTCATCCTGGTCGAGTTGAGCGCCACGACCGCCGACGTGGTGCTGCGCTACAACTTTCCGGCGGCCGGACTCAGTGACTCGGCGTTGCAGACACTGGTGCTGATGGTGCTGTCGGCCGGCGCCGAGGCGAGCCGCGCGGTCGGTTGAACGCAGCGTCAACCGCAGTCGGGACACACGCCGAACAACTCGATGGTGTGGCCGACGTCGGTGAAGCCGTGCCGGGCGGCCACGTCAGCCGCCCAGGCCTCCACCTCTCGGCCGCTGAGTTCGACAGCCGAGCCGCAGCGTCGGCACACCAGGTGATGGTGGTGATGCGGTGCCGCACAGCGGCGGTACACCGACTCGCCGGTGTCGGTGCGCACCGAGTCGACGAGTCCGGAGGTCTCCAGCGTCTGCAGCGTGCGGTAGACGGTCGTCAGTCCGATGTTCTCGCCGCGGTGGCGGAGTTCGTCGTGCAGTTCCTGCGCCGACCGGAACTCGTCGAGTTCGTCGAGCAGGGCGATGATCGCCGCGCGCTGGCGGGTGTTCCGCACGCCCGCGTTAGTGGAAACCATTTCCATTAAAATAGCAGTCCGCAGCGGTGTCGCTACGCTGAGAGCCTGATTAGGCCCAATCAAAGGAGTGTGTGAGCGCCGTGGCGTCCGTGATCGATTCGGTGGTCAACCTGGCCAAGCGACGGGGACTGGTGTACCCGTGCGGCGAGATCTACGGCGGCACCCGCTCGGCGTGGGACTACGGCCCGCTCGGGGTCGAACTCAAGGAGAACATCAAGCGTCAGTGGTGGCGCTCGGTGGTCACCGGCCGAGACGACGTGGTCGGTCTGGACTCCTCGATCATCCTGCCGCGTGAGGTGTGGGTGGCCTCCGGTCACGTGGAGGTGTTCAACGACCCGCTGGTGGAATGCCTGAGCTGCCACAAGCGGCACCGGCAGGACCACATGCAGGAGGCGCACTTTGAAAAGAAGGGGGCGAAGGAAGGCGTCTCGTCTCCCGAGTCGGTCCCGATGACCGAGATCGTCTGCCCGGACTGCGGCACCAAGGGGCAGTGGACCGAGCCGCGCGAGTTCAACATGATGCTCAAGACCTACCTCGGCCCGATCGAGAGCGAGGAGGGACTGCACTATCTGCGCCCCGAGACCGCGCAGGGCATCTTCGTCAACTTCGCCAACGTCGTCACCACCGCGCGCCGCAAGCCGCCGTTCGGCATCGGTCAGATCGGCAAGAGCTTCCGCAACGAGATCACCCCGGGCAACTTCATCTTCCGCACCCGGGAGTTCGAGCAGATGGAGATGGAGTTCTTCGTCGAGCCCGACACCGCCAAGCAGTGGCACCAGTACTGGATAGACACCCGCCTGCAGTGGTATGTCGACCTCGGTATCAAGCGCGACAACCTGCGTCTGTTCGAGCATCCCCGGGAGAAGCTGTCGCACTACTCCGACGGCACCACCGACATCGAGTACAAGTTCGGTTTCGCCGGCAACCCGTGGGGTGAGCTGGAGGGCATCGCAAACCGCACCAACTTCGACCTGTCCACGCACTCCAAGCACTCCGGGGTGGACCTGTCCTACTACGACCAGGCAACCGACACCCGCTACGTCCCCTACGTCATCGAGCCGGCAGCCGGGCTCACCCGGTCGTTCATGGCGTTCCTGGTCGACTCCTACGCCGAGGACGAGGCGCCCAACGCCAAGGGCGGTATCGACAAGCGCACCGTGCTGCGACTCGACCCGCGACTGGCGCCGGTCAAGGCGGCGGTGCTGCCGCTGTCGCGCAACGAGGATCTGAGCCCCAAGGCCCGCGATCTGGCCGCCGAGTTACGCAAGCACTGGAACGTCGAGTTCGACGACGCCGGCGCGATCGGCCGGCGCTATCGCCGCCAGGATGAGATCGGCACGCCGTTCTGCGTCACGGTCGACTTCGACACTCTCGAGGACCAGGCGGTCACTGTGCGTGACCGCGATGCGATGAGCCAGGAGCGGGTGAGCCTGGACAACGTGGTGA
>Ga0194052_1000401_pt1 | contig 28222 bp, 32 predicted proteins | sample SepL226m_MetaG_FD_160117 | JGI IMG/M metagenome (GOLD analysis project Ga0194052, IMG submission 160117) | Anoxic zone freshwater microbial communities from boreal shield lake in IISD Experimental Lakes Area, Ontario, Canada - Sep2016-L227-6m | ecosystem: Environmental > Aquatic > Freshwater >...
CGCTCCTCTCAGGTAACATCTACATGATTACTGTTACAGCTACCACCCAAGGACAAGTCAAAGTAGTCCTCTATCCAGGAAGAGTACAGACTGTTGCTGGTAACCTCAATACTGAAGGGACAGGGGTAAACACGGTGACGTATATGAGTCTCAACTCGGCACCTATTACCGCTACTACCAACATCACGCCAACTACAGGTACTCAATCCAAAACTGTTACCAATGGACAATGTAGTTATTTAAAAGAATTTTATACCTCCAATCCAACATCTAAATCTCTCGACGAAAAAACTCTTTGTCTGAAAGGATCTGTTGTACGTGTTGTATATGATCCTAACCAGAAAGAATGGGAATATACTTGCCGTGGAGAAAATGGAGGAACAAATTCCGTCTGTTCTGTGGGTCTCTCAAAAGTCATGAACTCGGCACCAGTAGAAGAAAATTCTTGTCAACTCAAAGAAGGTGCTGAGCTCCCACTTGATGCTTGTGTACTTGGAGATACAAAAAATATGTTTAGTTTTTATTCTTATCTCTCATGTCTCAATGTAGTTGCCAAAAAAGCATCATGTAAAGAGGCTGGTTGTAATGACAATGCAAAACGACAAGAATTTATCTATATTGCGGATAGAATTCGTGGTATTCCTCTTGGTGACAAAGGATATACATGTCGAAAACTCTTCAACGACACAATAAAAGGTGTAGGAACATGGGTATGTGAAGCAGCCGAAAAGGCTCAAATTGCAGAGCTTATATCAAATAAGAATACAGCATTCAGACCACTCGAGACACTCACTCGAGCCGAGGCATATGCTATAGCGCTCAAGAGTGTCTGTATTCAGCCTCTCACAGAAAGCAAAAACTGGCAAACCAATGTCATTAATACAGCAAAAAAGTATGATTTTACCACCCGTACTGTTGCTAATTTTGAACCAAAAAGACCTATTTCTCGAGGGGAAACATATGCTCTCGCGGTAAACATGATAGAATGGAAAACAAAAAATCCTGATAGTTGTGGAGCATTGCCAGATTCGCTCGTTTGTGAAATATAGTTAGCGAATTATTTCTCAGAGAAGTTTAATCTTGATAGATTCAAGACCCTCCCCTGTTCTTGCGGAAGCAAATAATGGAGCATAGATCTTGGAATCTTTCTTGAGAATTTTCACATCCTTTGCAGAGATTTTATCAATCTGATTAAAAATATACCACCGTTTTTGCTTTGCGCCAATTCTCTCGAGAATAGTATCTGTCACCTCAATACGATCTCGCCAATGAGAATCCGAAGCATCTACTACCTCCAGAAGCATATCGCATGAAAGAGACTCTTCAAGTGTCGAAGAAAAGGCATCAATCAGCTCAGGTGGTAAATCTCGGATAAAACCAATTGTATCATAGACGAGAATATCTAGACGAGTAATAAATTGTCCTTCTTTATCCGTATAAGCATCTTTCGGAAGTTTCAATTTTCCTACTGTCGTACCAAGAGTGGCAAAAAGTTCATCTTTCTCAAGGACTTTTTTATCAGTGAGAGCATTCATCAGGGTAGACTTTCCAGCATTGGTATATCCTACAATACCCACAGTCAGAGCACCAGATCGATGGCGTCAACGACGATTTTGAGTACGCACTCGACGATAATGATCTATCTTTTCTTTGATTTTTTCCTCCAATTCCCTCAAGTGTCGCCGCATAATCTCGGTATTGGTTTCCCCTATCCCTGATGTCCCAATACCCCCTCCCTGTCGATCAAGCTCCATTCCCATACCAAATATTCTCGGTCACATATGTTTGATAGATGCAAGCTGTATCTGGAGTTTTGATTCTGGAGTTTTAGCATGCAGTTGGAAAATCTTGAGTATCAAATCCACTCTATCCCAAATCTGTAATTTCATTTTCCTCTTTTCTACTTCTTGAATAATAGCATAAATCTGCCGAGGTTTGAGAATATTCCCGATAATCAAGGTATCTGCTTGGAGTTCTGTTGCGAGATTCAGTACTTCATCGAGCTTGCCTTTGCCAACATAGGTACTATAATCCGGCTCATCTCGTTTCTGGAGGGTCTGTAGTACCACAACACCCTGATAGGTCGAAACCAGCTTTGTAAGCTCGGAAATACGGTCTTCGAGGCTAAATCCAGCGAGAAGTTTTGGGTCTTTTGGGGCTATATCGAGAAGAATAGTACGCATATCCTCATTGTAGAGAGAAAAAGGTATTTGCAAAATTTGCATTTACAAAAGAGGTATGGTAAGATAATTCTATGATAGCAACAAAAATCAAGCATATCGCTTCTCCTTTTACTACCTGCCAACGATGCGGGTACATCGTCTCTGGCGAAGAGGAAATCTGTGAGGCATGCCAAAAACAGAAACAGGGACAGACTTCTATCTATAATCTTTTTTTATGAGTTTAAGAACTGGTTCTGGGGTAAAGAAATGAGAAGTATTTACAACTCCTTGGAAAAATGATCCGTGGAGAAAACCTCTTAACATCACTACCTCAACAACAGCTGAAGACTTTGACGAGGCACAAGCAACTATCGATCTTGCCATATTTTGAGATGGATCATATAAACAGGAAATTCCTCGGGAACATACTATATCATACAGAATGAATGATGGAACAGTAATTTCTGAAATAAAGGCAAAATCATACAAAGATGCCTCTTTCATCGTGGATGTAAATCATAAAGATGAAACAGTGGATATCGTAGTAACAGTGGATAATCGTGTAGTAACCACAACTCGGCACAGATTAGCAAAAATATTTAATTAATATGAAAAAGAAGAGTAAAGCATCCCCGATTATCCTTGCTGTTCTCTGTGCAGTATGAGTTCATACAATTCTCTTCACAGATGCGGGTCATCGTATTCAGGGTGCTATTACTGAGAGTTGAGTCAGTATAAATACATCAGATTCTAGTCTCATTCTCAGTGGGGATACTATTTCTCTCGTAGTACAGAAAGATATCACGAAGGTAAAAAAAATAACAGCATCAATTACCTATAACAATGAATCAATTACCCTCTCAAAACCAGAGAGTACTGTAGGAACTATAACTACTAAGAATGAAGATTATAATCAAGATATTACTCTTGCACTTTCTCCATCGAAAGATATTACCAAAGGAACCGTTCTTGTAACATGGAAAATCACAAAAGTTTTGCCAGAAATCCACACAGTCAATCTCTCAGATGTTCAAGTAGAGTCATCAGAATGAGTCATTAATCTTAGTACACGAGGAACAGGAGAATTTTAAGAATTTGCTTTCACAAGGAAAATCATATATTTCTTTCTCTCAAGAAATATATTTTTTATGGAAATACTCTCCGTCTACCTTCCAGGTTTTATCATTGCCTTTCGTGAATGACTCGAGGCATTTTTGATTATTGTTATTCTGCTGAGAATATTGGAAAAAACACATAATACAGCCCTCAAAAAAAATATCTGGATAGGATGATGAATTGGTGCGATTATTTCTATTGCTGTTGGTGGCATATTCTTTTGGTTATGACATTTTTTGGATACCACTGGAGGTATGGGAAAAATCTGGGAAAGTCTCATGAGTATCGTTGCTGTATGACTTATCATTTCTTTTGTAGTATGGATGATATATAATGGTAAACATATCAAAAAACATATAGAAACTGAGGCAGTGGCTCACCTCTCTCGCTGGTGAATACTATTGATGACAACAGTATGTATTGCACGAGAAGGCGTTGAGATAGCTGTATTTGCCTATGCGGGAAAATATCCATGGCAAGGCATAGTATTGGGTATAATAACAGCATTATGAATCTCTGTATGTCTCTATGTTTTTTCCTTTCGAGCAAAACTTGCTTTTCTCTTCAATATTACCCTCTTATATTTAATTCTCCAATGTGGATATCTCCTCGGTTATAGTATCCATGAAGGACTCTCAGCACTCAAAGAGCTAAAAATATTAGAGGCTGACAATCCTCTATTTATGAAAGCATTTGATCTTTCAAAAACAATTCTCAATAACAAAGATAGCGTTGTATGACTTACGCTCAATATCATTTTTGGATGGTATGCAAAACCAGAAGGGGTTCAATTTATCGCACAGTACATCTGTACCGGAATGTTGCTTTGAATTTGGATAAAATCAAAAATTAATCAGCATCAATGAAATAATTAAAGAGTTTCTCTACAGCTTCCCTACGACATTGATGTGGGAGATCTCTTTGCTTTTTATCATTTCAAATAACACAAGAATTTTGAGAAATAAGTGCTCCTTTACAGAAAATCCGAATACTATATTCCCCCTCTTGTTCACTTTCATCCACGACAAAAATTGGATCCTCTCAAAGAGTAATACGAGTCTGTCACAACACATTCAGAAAACCTCTGATTCTCAGACCAACATGATTGAGTATTTTATCTTTGAGGAGTTCTTTAAGTTCAGTTTCTTGTGAAAGAAGAATAACTCAAACTGCCCATATCCATGTATCTCGAGGTTGATTATTTATATTATCCGCAATTGCCTGAGAAATAGCATGTGGGAGCTTATTTGATCGTGAGACTTTAACCTTAAGATATGTCTTCAGATCACTCAAAAGAGGAGGTCTCCCAAGGCGAGTTCTGGCTTTTTCGATAAAGTCAAACCCCCGACTTTCTTTTTCTATCTGTGATCAATAGGTCCTAACAAGAAATCAGACATTATTAACATGTCCCGCTATACACCGAATATCCTGTTGTGTGTAGGGAAAATCATCTTCTCGAATCAGAGCTTTCAATACCCTATGCGGCACTAAATCTGCATATCGCCGTATAGGCGAGGTAAAGTGTGAATAGTTCCGGACACGAAGTCCTGCATGTTGACAAGGTTTACCATAATAAAAGCTATCTTCGTTCGGTGAATCATGTCTACGATAGAGATTCGGGACTCAAGGTTGTTTCGCAAGATGATTTCAAACAATTGTATTTGCCAATACCATCAGGGATGCGACGATTTTATGACATTTTGTAGTAGGATAGGATTCTTTTTTTTGCGTATGCCCATCAAGCGTTAATCGTCTATCATCATTATCAAAATGAGATATTCATCAATCTAACCGTGTTCTTAAACTCAATTTTATTGCAACTTCATGGAGGAGACGAAGAGTTGAAGAGTATGGACTATCAGGATTATTATAATCTATTCAAAATGAATTATAGTCATATCGTCTCAGATTCGTAAACCTACTCTCAGAAAATTGATAATCCGTAATATTTCAATGACTATTAATATCTATTTGGAGAGTGAGTGTAAGTTTATCTCCTCATTTGGGATCGAGTGAAAAAGTACCATTTGCTAGATCAGGTGGGAACATGTTATAGGTCATATCTCGACGATAGATGCTCGTACCTCTACGGAGCGCTTCGAGATCCAGAGGTGAAAAAAGTGGGACAAATTCTGAAACATCTGATATATGGATCCACACACAATAACCGCCTCTAGCCGTCCTCTCTACCCATACTCCATCATCCAAATCAGGAGAATCTACTCAATCGATAGTGATGCCTCGAAAATTTCATCTTTTAGGGGATGAATCCTGGATTCATTTATTGAGAATTCGAGAAACCTGATTTGATACATACTTATTATATCCTCCCAATCTAAGATGAGGAGCATTTAAGTCTGGAATATAATCACGGATCCTGGATCTCATAAAAATGAAGAAATTGTACAAAGACTATTTCTCCATTCTAGAGATTATTTAGAAAAGTAAATTTCAACTTGTTTCCAATCAACGACATTCCAAAAAGCGGTAATATAGTCAGCTCGTTTATTCTGATGTTTGAGATAGTAAGCATGTTCCCAGACATCAATGCTGAGAAGTGGTTTTAATCCAATAAAAAATGGAGAATCCTGTCCTGGTGTATGCTGAAGTATTAAGAGTTTATCATTATCTTGAACCAGCCACGCCCATCCAGACCCAAAGACTGAAAGCGCTTGTTTTGTAAATTCAGATTGAAAATTTTCAAAACTTCCAAAAGTCTCATCAATCTTTTGTGCCAAAGCTCCTTCAGGATGACTTCATCAATTCGGTGAAAGAATAGTCCAAAAGAAACTATGATTGAGGTGTCCGCCAAGATTATTGATAGTCCCCTGTTTCTTCTCTGATGGAACCTCATCAAGATGCCCAGCGAGCTCATCAGCAGAATATTTTTCCAGCAGGCCTGTTCATTCGAGGAGTTTCGTATAATTGGTAATATAGGTCTGATGATGACGGTCATGATGTATTTCCATTGTGAGGGCGTCAATATGTGGCTCCAGTGCATCAAATGGATAAGCAAGAGCAGGAAGAGAATGTGCGAGCATAAAAGAGGAAGTTAATTTTGAAAGAGAGAACATTCTATCCCCTTTCGGAAAAATCCCAAATCTTTTCATAATCTATTAAAACACCATTAGTATCAAAATACACTCACTCATTTGCAAGGATTTCTCGTTTCTTCTCAGTACCAAAAGCATATCCACCAATTTTGCAATCAGTTTTTATCACCCGATGACATGGAACTCTGGGAGCATTTTGATTTCTTGTTAGAGCCTGACCAATAGCCTGAGAGCTTTTACAACCAATAAAATTAGCCAGAAGTTTATAGGTTGTTACTTTTCAACGAGGAATAAGTAGAAGCACTGAATAAACTTTTTCTTGAAAAATTGTAGACATAGATTATTTCCCTCTTGGCATACCATAGAAATCAAGTCCCTTCTGATCAACCTTAGTTTTAGTATGAAAATTCTTTTTAGTTCCTTTTTTGAAAAAGCCTCGCTCATCAACAACTCACATTTCAAGAAGTGTTTGAAAACTCTTTGACACTAGCTTTCTTTTTGGCCAATTCTGCTTATTTTCCAAATAATGTTTTCGTTTTTTAAATGATTGATTGCTACGAGTCTGAGAATTTTCACTACCAATATAAACCTGGTAGGTCGTCTTTTTGACACTTTTAGAAAGCCGTCGAGCCTTTGCTTGGGCTTTTACAACTGATCATTTAAGTCCGTGTTTGTTTGCCATAATAATAAGAATTATCCAATACGTTTTTTAATCAGATCAGTAAACATTTTTGGATTACCCGCTCATTTACTCTCCTTCATACATTGTCACACGAAGTAACCAAAGAGATTGAGTTTTCCAGATTGGTATTCAGTAATTTGTGAGGCGCTTTCTGCAAGCACTTTTTCCACAATTGTTTCCATCAGTCCTGTATCATTCACTTGTTTGAGTCATTTTTTCTCGACAATCTCATCGGGATCTCCACCAAGTTCAAGCAATATTCGAACCACTTCCTGTGCATTGGTAGAGGAAATCTCATCATTTTTCATCATCTCGACCACTCGAGCGAGTGACTCTGGTGAAATACGAAGCGTCGTAAAATCTATTTCTTCATCGGATTTCTTGAGAATACCAAGCATCACGGTGAGAATGAGTGATGAACATTTTTTCGCATCATTTGTGAGAGTAACAGTCTTTTCAAAGAAATCAGACATCGCTCGTTCACTTGAGAGAATTCGTGCATCGTCTGCAAGAAGTCACCATTCGAGGTATTTCTGCCTGCGATTAATAGGGAGTTCTGCAATAGTACGAGCAGCAATATACTCTGGTGTGATACGAAGGGGTGGTAAATCTGGCTCAGGGAAATAGCGGTAATCCATAGCATCTTCTTTGGATCGAAGAGGGTGACTCTCCCCTGTTTCATCATCCCAACCACGCGTTTCTTGATCAATAGTCACTACACCGCTGTCGTAAAGTTCCATTTGTCGTGCCACCTCGTAATCAATTGCCCGACCAATCATCTGAAACGAATTGAGGTTCTTAACCTCTACACGGTTTCCATATTCATGCGCTCCAAAAGGTCGAAGAGAAATATTCACATCACAACGGAGTTGTCCTTTTTCCATATCAGCATCAGAGGCCCCCACAAATCGCATAATTTTTTGGAGTTCTTTGAGATATTCCAGCACATCATCTTTTGAGCGAAAATCTGGCTCTGTTACAATCTCCATCAATGGACTTCCAGAACGATTATAGTCACACAAAGTCTTCGTGAGTGAATGTGTGAGCTTTCCAGCATCACATTCGATATGGATTCGTCGGATATTAAATCGCTTCAAAGTACCTTCAACATACGCATCGAGATGACCGTGTTCTGCAATAGGATGAAAAAGCTGAGTAATCTGGTATCCCATTGGGAGGTCAGGATAAAAATAACTCTTTCGATCAAACTGAGAAAATTCATTCACTGTCATACGCAAACCATGCGCCGCTCGAACAGCGAGGTCTACTACACCCTCTGAGAGGACTGGGAGCGCCCCAGGAAGACCAAGAGAAACGGGTGATATATTGACGTTTGGGTCTCGCTCAAGAGCTACTGCATTTGGTACAGCATCAAACATTTTTGTGATACTTCCTACGCGCACATGGGTCTCAAGACCAATAACAATTTCGTATTTCATACGAGGGATTGTATCTTTTTTTACAAAAATGCAAAAACAATAACTTCCTTATTTCAGATGTTTTATTTCTCTGCCTAATTAGCCAAATATTCTGGTACAAAAGCCTCATCAATATTTATATTGAAGGCCTTTTCTTCATCTAAACTGTGTCGAGGCGTTTGTAAAAAATGAAAAATCGCCATACAGATATCGTCTGCTTGGCAAAGAAATCTATCAACAAAGTCTAAATTTTCTCCCCCTTCAGAAGAATATCAAACATTATCAAAGAATGACATGGATTGCTCAAGTAACTCCTCCAATACTCATCTAATGTATATAATTTTATCTTGGAGATTCCCATTAGACTCTGCTTCCTGTATAACTCAGAAAATATATGATACTTCTGCGATACAAGCAATGTAATCCATAGCCGCATCTACTCTATCACTATCGTCAATATCTTGCGTTCATATTGTTGTTCTATGTTTTATCATATTCCCAATAATAGGACATAATTCTACAGATAAATCACAAAAACTCATATCTTCATACTTTGATGCCATTTCCCCAGAGAAATTACCATCCCCGGATTTACCATGGTTTAACCAACTTGCACTGAGTATCACTCCATCAAAATGATCTAAAAGTGCAGTGACTACCATATTGCACCCACTTACCAAGGCATTAACACTAGTAGTTCGTATGTCTAGTCTTCTCGATTCCATAAGCACCTGAATTACAAGTGGAGAGAGATATCTATAAGTATAATTATATACCACTCATAGCCTCTCTCTTCTATATTTTTTCTTGGCTCTTCATGACATTCAAGACACTCAAGTATCGCTTGTACAACAACCCCAATCCGATATATAACCTCATTATCAGGTACTCATTCGTATGGAAAATCATCTAAAAAAGGTTGACTAGAACGCAATTCTTCCAATAATTCAGCAGGTGGCATAAGGCACGAGTTGGTAATAATGCTTGCATTATGTTAATAAATATTAATATGTCAATATAAAACTATGAACGAAATAGAAGTCAAAATTCTCAATATTGATAGCGGGAAAATTCGTCGCATACTTGAAGTAATGGGTGCGAAGAAGAAATTTTCTGGCACAGTGGTTGCCCATTTTTTCCGTGGACCAAATGGTAAAAAGATTCGTCTCAGAAAAATGTGAGATACCTGCTATGTTACTGCCAAACAAAAAGTTGGAAGTGATAAGATGTTACACAACGAGGAATACGAAGTAGAGACCAGTGACTTTGCCGCTATGGCAAAAATCCTGGAAATAGCAGGTCTAGAGAAATATGGTGACTCCATCAAAACTCGCGAAAGCTATAGGTTTAATGATATTACTTTTGATATCGATGAATATCCAGGTATTCCAGAATATGTTGAGGTTGAAGCACAATCGCATGAAAAAGTCGAGGAATGAGTTAAACTTCTCGGATTTACCATGGCAGATACTGCCTGTATCACGGAAAGTGGTTTGAGAGAAAAATACAACGTGAAATAGAAAAGAAAAATTTTGCACAATAAAAAAACTCCCTATAATACCCTCAACCATGACATGACTGTGAACAACATACTAATCGTTTCAGAGTACTTTCACTAATAAAGTTCTCACCTTTGGGTGAGATTTTTTATATTCTTTTCATTATGAAATCTGCAACTCCTTTTCACACTATCATCAAATCACTTCTCAGCTTGATAATAACTGTATGAGCAGTAGCATTATTTTTTGTCATCCTAATATGCATTCTCTATGCATGACATCCAACTTGTGGAGCATTTATCGGAAGTGACCAATGGACATGTAGGAGTATTGGAGAATATATGCACGATATCTCAACAATGATAATTTTAGTAACATGAATACCTTTCTTCTCCATTTGTCTCTACCCCTTCTCTTGGGTAACAATAGACGCTGTAAGCACCTACCGAGCTTCTCATAAAAAACCAATATTCCCAGACATGCGAAAGAAGTTTTTCCGATTAGTTTTTTCATTAATTGTGAGCATAATTGTATCTTTTATCATTATCTCATTTTATAATTCCTACCTGATTGATACCCTTCATCTCATAGAGGGATGAATATTCTCTTCTCTGATTTTCCTCATCTGGCCATTAAGTTATTACTGAACTTACCAATGGATTACAAAAAAAGTTACAAAAATACAGTAAATTTCTAATTTTTATTTATGAAAAAATACATCCCACTCCTCCTCACTACTTCCCTGCTCCTCAGTGCTTGCTGAGTAAAGCAATCGTCACCTTCAATAGAAGATATTTGAACCGAAATGACTTCTCCAGTATGAGAAATTACGACATATTCGGAAGTAAAAACTACCCAACCAAACTCGACTAGTGAGATTACGCAATGAAATGATTTTAAGATCGTACAAACAAATGACGAGACACAGGCTCTCTATAAAGGAAAAATAATCAAAACATGGTCTCACACACCCTCTGAAAAAAATCCTTTCATATGGGACGACGCATGCAAAAATGTTTGGAAAGAGTTTGAAAAGATCAATAATGAGGATGACATGAGCCAGAAAAAACAACAAATATGGAATAAGCTATCACTCTCTGATAAAAAAGATTGTTTAAAAGAAAGCCTGCTCTCATCTATCAAATTCGTAACAGTAAATAGTCGTTTTACCCAGATTCAACAATATGGTTATGAATGATTCAAGGGGTGGTGGATTTATGATACGCAAAGTGGAAATATTCAAGAAATAATGCGTGCAGATGGAACAATAAAATCTATTGAAGTCTCAAATACATGAATAAAAATCACAATAGAAAACGCTCGATGAGAGACTCAATTCACTATCTTGAATTATGATGTAAAATTTAAATCTCTTGTTTCCAAAAAAGAAGTATAATTTTTCTCTTTATTTCTATGAAAAAATACATCCCCCTCCTCCTCGCCACTTCCCTACTCCTCAGTGCTTGTAGTATTGGTTGAGGTAATCAAAACAATCTCGATAATCAAGAAAAATGTTATAAGCAATCATTACAATATTTTAATGCATCAAATGAAGCATCCGATGAATTAAGGATAATAACCAATACTTTTACAAACCACTACAATCAAAAATTAAACAAATGTTTTATAGAAAGTACTTCTACTTACACGAGTCGTAAAACTTGAGACACCGTTCTTGTATCAATAATCTTAAGTGACCCTTACGAGGATAAAATTTATTGAAGTTACAGTGAATGACAAAGATTACATACGGAAAAGGAGCCTTCTTTTACAATTCAATGTGAAATTAAATGAACGTGTAACTCTAGAAAGGATTTTGATGAATATATAAAACCATTTATGGAGAATTAATTAAATCTATAACCCATTTTTTATGCCCGAACTTTCTACAAAGCGCCACTCGCTTTCCCACATTATGTCCCAAGCGATTGCTGTGACATTTCCAGACCTCACTATTCTCCGTGGTGTCGGTCCTACCATTGATAATGGTTTTTATCAAGATTATGATTTCGGTGATTTTTCTCTGACCGAGGAACACCTCAAGGAAATCGAGAAAAAGATGAAACATATTTTGAAGCAAAATCAGCTATTTGCGCAGAGCTTTCTCATGCTTAATGAAGCAAAAGCAAAATTTGCTGGTGATCCCTACAAAATAGAATTGATTGAAGATCTCGCGCGAGATGGCGAGACACAGTTTGGTGTGTATACAAATACATTACAGAATGGAACTATCACTTATGATGACCTCTGTGCTGGCCCTCATGTTGAGAAAACATCTGAACTCGATGAAAATAGTTTCAAGCTCGACCGTATCGCTGGTGCCTACTGGCGTGGTGATGAGAAAAATAAGATGCTCACTCGTGTCTACGGAGTCGCTTTTGAAAATCGTGAAGAACTCGATGCGTATGTGAAACAACAAGAAGAAGCAAAGAAGCGAGATCATCGTATCCTCGGTGCGAAACTGAATCTCTTTACCGTCTCCCCTCTTGTCGGTTCTGGACTTCCTATGCTCAAACCAAATGGAATGATTATTCGCAAAGAAATCGAGGATTATCTCTGGTCACTTCATAAACATCACGGCTATCAAAGAGTTTGGACGCCTCATATTGCAAAGATTGATCTCTATGAAACTTCTGGTCATGCAGCCAAATTTGGTCATGAACTCTTCCGAGTCAAGTGAGGTCATGGAGAGGATTTTTGTATGAAGCCAATGAACTGTCCGCACCATATGCAAATTTTCGCTGATAATCAGTGGAGCTACCGTGATATGCCGATTCGATATTTTGAACCAGCAACTGTCTATCGTGATGAGAAACCAGGACAACTCTCAGGACTGACTCGTGTACGAGCCATCACACAGGACGACGGACATCTCTTCCTCCGTGTCTCTCAAATCAAACAAGAGGTAGGAACCATTGTTTCGATTATCAAAGAATTTTATACCACACTTGGTATGGTCGATGATTATTGGGTATCTCTTTCTGTCAGTGATCCAGCAACACCAGAGAAATATCTCGGAAGCCGTGAAGTATGGGAAACAGCTGAATCATCTCTCGAAGAAGCAGCGAAACAATTTGAACTCCCTTACAAGAAGATTGAAGGTGAAGCAGCATTTTATGGACCAAAGCTCGACTTTATGTTCAAGGATGCTATTGGTCGCCAATGGCAACTTGCAACGATTCAACTCGACTTCAATCTCCCAGAACGATTTGATCTCAGCTATATCAATGAAGCTGGTGAAAAAGAACGCCCTGTCGTGATTCACCGTGCTATCTCTGGATCGCTTGAACGATTTATGGGAGTGATGATTGAACATTTTGCTGGTATCTTCCCTCTCTGGCTCGCACCTCGCCAAGTCATCGTCGTACCAGTGGGTGAAAAATTCAATGACTACGCTGAGAAAGTTCTCAAATCACTCAAAGACGCTGATATCCGTGCTGAGATAGACCTCTCAACTGATGGGCTGAATAAGAAAGTGAGAAATGCGGAACAAGCTCGTATCAACTATATCGTCATCGTAGGAGAAAAAGAAGAAGGAAACAATGGTGTGGCTGTGCGAAATTATAAGACAAAAGAACAGACAGAAGTTTGATTACAGAAATTTATTGACAATTCACAACAAGAGATACAATTAAAGAAATTGTAAAATAATTTCTTATGTGAAGACATTGCCCTGATGAGAATATCGATCCAAGTGTATTTACTAAGTTCTATGATGATAGAAATCTATGGGACTTTGCATTGCTAGATAGCCAATTGTTACCATGCCATGTTGATCGACTATCTTTTGCGAGATCTCTTCCCTACGAACCTCCAGCGAGCATGGAGAGATGATTTTGATGAATTTGTCAGAATATAAGATTACAAGATAATACCGATATACCTGGTCCACGAAATCCAGCTAACTGGGCTACAGTAACAGAATGAGAACTAATGAGTTTATACCAGAATGAATATGATACAGATGAGCTTATGGCATCTATGCTACAGAGTGGTCCATTTTTTTCAACATCACTTAGTTATTCACGAAGATGAATAAAGGCAGTATGAGATGGCTCAGAAGAATTGATAGGACATTTCTCGCTAATTCTATGAAGAATCATTATAACAGATGGTAATCGTAGATTAGCTGCGCTCAAACTAATTCGAGAACAAACTATCGACCAGAACCCTTGAGATAATGATACAATAAAGGTTGAAAGTGGTGCACAGAGAATACAGTCTATAAATTGAAAAAGATTACGAGAGTTAATGCATCCTGTAGTGAGCATATCAAATGGTGAGTTTCTCAGAACCGCACTAAATCGAAGATTATGTGGTGCCATTTCAAATCCATGGGAATTTATTATTCAAGAACCAGATAACGAAAAACGAACATGATACAATTTTTATAACTGATTAAAGGCAGAACAACAAGCATTTCATAAGGATTGGTTACCTCATACATGAAAAAAAATACCTAAAAAGTAAAAGATATGCACAATATTTTAGGTGGCCCCTTTAGAGAGACATGAGTAATAACTCGACACCATTTTGTAACAAAAGACCTTGTTATTGGAGAAAGGACCGATAAGTATTCTGCTGAACTATTAGAAAGAATAGGTCTACTTTGGGGTGGTTTTAGTCAACTTACTGAATTCATACTCACATTACAGATAGATGGAGATTTATCTGCACACGAAGTAGATGGATTTCAAAAAGAATGTTGAATTCTAACTCATGGTATACCAGCATTATCTATGCTCGTGAGGAAACAAGTTGCAGCAAATTTACCTTGAAATATTATTGCACAACTCATGAAATCACGTGAAGATGATTTATGGTTATTATTAAAGCGAGTCACCACTTCAATGAGCGCCAGAACAGGAGAAACCTGTATTGAACTTAAAAACCGAAGATTCAAAGAATTATGGCAACAACCAAGAACACCATCAAGAAGGGTCAAATGACCTCCAAAATCTAGTGATTAATCCCCCATGCTCCCCGAATCACTCCCCCCAGCATTCTGAGATCTCAAACCAGTCTGGAAATTACTCCAAGAAGATGGTCTTCCGTGAGCACTGAGTTGGTTTGATACTGATACTATTGCCACTATTATAGAAACTCCCACAAATATTGGATGAGATGCATGGAGATGAATTAAGCTCCCTTATATTGGACATCATCCACGATGAATAAATAATGAGTCAGTCCTTCATCTTCCTGATGGAAATGGCACGGTAACCATTATATCCATTGGCCTCTCCGTGCTCAATGCAGTTGCAAAAAATATTCCTCATTTAGCGACAGAGAAATATGATTTGTTTCAGAGAATATATGCCCTCTTTCTCATAGGTTGAGATGATTGAGTATGGGAATTTCATTTTCCAGAAACCAGTGATGGACGAGAATGATATATTATATCTCCAAATCAAAAAGGTATTAATCCATATGATATACTAGATTAATATGTTCCACCTGCTTTGCTCGCCTGAGCAACCGCATCTGAAAAAGACTGAGAATAAGCTACTTGCTTTCTCCTCTTTTTCATTTTTATCTAAATAAAATTGACAAGACACAAAAAGAAATAGAATAAGAATATTTATAACTTAATTTTCATTTTATGAGCGGAACAACTCTTCAGCACACATATGAGCCACAAGGACCAGATGAAGAAGATAAATTGGCAGAATTGGCAGAAAAACATTGCGAGGTAAAACCAGGAATTCCTCATGGTATCACAATTGTATTCAGAAAAAACTCTACAGTAAATAAAACGATATTGGTAATACTAGACCCTAGTACTGGGGAAGAAATTGATGTAAAAGAACTCACAAAACCATTAGAAGAATTAGTGCTTGATGGGTTGGTGAAGTAGACTGTGATAGGCCGCTTACTGTGATGAATAAACAACATGCAATACGAGCCCTAGAGATGGCTAACTGTGGAGTGCAAGACAGTGGTGTAAGATCTGTAGTGCCTGTCTACAACGGTAATAATCACCCCGTGACCATTATTTTATGAAATAAATCTCAGATAATAATCCCTGCATATGAATCTCGAAATGTAAATTTAGAACAAATAGCAGAAGTTTTATGACAATAAAAATACTGATGGATTAGATACTCTTTATGCTAAATCGTTTTCCAGACAAAGAAGTAGAATGAAAAATCACACTCTATCCAGAGGATGGTACCATACCTGATTTGCAAGCGATGGTCATGGAATGTGTCGATGCTCTCTGTAAGAAAACTGTTTCCATATCAGAGATGATGGTGATAATCAATAATCCAGTTCATCGATTTGGATGAGAAAGGAAATTCCGTGTACAATGAGAAGAATCGATAACTTTTGAGCTCTGAGATAAGCTAGTAACTTATCCCGTTTGGTGTGCTATTTTTAAAAGCTCTTGAATAGGAAATATCTGAGAAAATGAAGTGAAAATTTATTTGGCATCCGATCTCCCCCCTCAGGAATTAGGTATGTGATTTATCACGGCAGAATGAACTCCAGATTATATCGGATACTATCTAAAAACTAAAATGGGGCATGATATGACGACAAAAAGTGGAAGGGTATTTCATATTTGTGTGGATAAATGCATTATTCCTTGGATAAGTACATCCCCTCTCTACCAGATAGAAATAGAATATAAATATTCTCCTGATGATAAAGAAGGTGAAACGCTTGAAGAAATACAGGCAGAAATTGATGAAATAATACATGAATTATCAAGTAAGATCAATATACCTCATGAAATAGGCTGACCAAAAAAAGGAAAATGGCTTTCAGAATCTGTAAGAAGTGAAATACCCATTTAACATATTTAATTATGAGAATTGATAAATAAATATTTTGCATCATGTTTCATCTACTTTGACTCGCCTGAGCAACTGCATCTGGAAAAGACACAGTTATAGATGAGATATTGATACCTCTCTGATATGTCAGTGTCAGGACTTCAGATATGCTCAAAAGAGAGATACAAAAAAGGTTTCCAAAAATTACAGATACACATTGACTTCCGCCTACCAGATTAGCCCAATTAGGCAAAAAAATAAGGAAAGAATATGGGGAAGATTATTTTACTCAACTTGCTATGCAAGAGGCCTTATACGAGCCATTGAGTATTGTGAACTGACTGCGAAGAAGAGAAGAATTTGATGCCATCCATACAGCTGGTGGACAAGTAATATTAGTTATTTCAGATACTGCCAAAAGTATTGAGAGAGTACTAGGTGTTCGTCAAAGGGCTTCTGACATGAAGGTTTCCCGAGATGAAATCGAGGCACATATAAAAAAAGAGAAGAAAGATTTGGATTTTTTAAAACAAAAAGCTGATTTAGTACTGTGGAATGAGTTTCCAACCAAAGAAAGGTTTATCGAATACGCCAGAAGGCAAATCTCAACTTTTCTGGAACGGGAAAATGAATGGGAATAAGCTACTTGCTTTCTCCCCTTTTTCGCTATTATCTGGACATACTATTTTCCTATGTCCTCCTTTGAACTCCTCGCTCCCGCTGGTAGCCCAGAAAAAATGAAATTTGCCTTTGCCTATGGCGCTGATGCATGCTATATGGGTATGCCAGATTTTAGTCTGCGCACTCGACTCAATAATTTCAATTTCAATTCCCTTAAAGCCAGTATCGATTATGCCCACGGGATTGGCAAGAAAATTTATGTGACTTTTAACATCTTCGCCCACAATCAACATCTCGATAGATTTGAAGAGTTAAGAGCAGAATTTACCGAGTTTCTCAATGGTGATAGTCGACCTGATGCCGTGATAGTCTCTGATCCAGGTCTTATGCTCGCTATCCATGAAGTCGCTCCAAAGATGGACATTCATGTATCAACACAAGCTAATACACTCAACTACAAAGCAGTGCAATTCTGGGAGAAAAATGGTGCAACTCGTGCCATTCTCGGTCGAGAAGCGAGTCTCGATGATATCCGTGCTATCCGAAAATATTGTCCAAATATTGAAATAGAATGTTTCGTTCATGGAGCGATGTGTATGGCCTACTCTGGTCGATGTTTCCTCTCTCGATATTTTACTGGGGCAAGTGCTAATCTTGGTGCTTGTGCTCAGCCATGCCGTCGAGAGTATTCATATGAAGGTGAACGGGTAAATGAAGATGGCGAAAAAGAAATTATCTTGATGGAAGATGAACATGGGTCATATTTTTTTAACTCTCATGACCTCTGTTCTATCGAGTATATTCGTGAACTGATGGATGCCGGAGTGACATCATTTAAGGTCGAAGGACGCACCAAAAGTGTCTTTTATGTCTCTATGGTGATGAAAGCCTATCGAGAAGTAATGGACAGTGTCGCAAATAATACCTACAGTGCAGAAGATGTAGCCTATTGGAAGAATGAGCTCAATAAGCTGATTAATCGTGGATATTCAACTGGCTTTATGTTTGGTGAAGCAATACAGGATCCATCTCTTGAATGACATATGAATGCTCCGAGCGATTACCGATTTGTCGGAGAATATATGGATGATGGAACTGTGTTTGTTCACAACAAAATTTGCGTGGGTGATGCAGTTGAAATCATCCCTATCCATGGAAGAAATAAAACGCTCACCATTCAAAAAATCATCAAAAATAATGAAGAACTGCAGGAATTTTCTGCTGGGAATAGTGAATCCTACGTGACGCTCATATTTGATTGAGGGGAAACCTTTGAGCCAAAGAGTTTGATAGTGAAAAATTACAGCAAATAATTTTACTTGCTGCGTTCAAGAAATTCTCGACTAAGATGACATCCGCCACCATAGAGGTCAATAACTTTTACCATCATAGTATAAAGTTCAGTATATTTATTATCATGTGCCAGATATTTGAGACGATTAGCGGCAGAAATATATTTATTTGGTACGAGTTCTGAAAAAACTTCCATACGTAATGTGTGGGAATTTTTTTTGAGCCAACGCAGAAGCATACTCGTATCAGAGATATCATTGCCATCTCGCACTATCAGAGACTCCAATATCGCATGTTCTGGGCAGGTTACCCAGAGAGGAATATCATCAACTATCATCTTCGTAGCATATTTTTTGATAATCCCATACAGGCCTGATTTTTTCTCCGATTTTGGATTCAGTGTCGTCATCTTATATCACTCTAGGAGGGTGATTTTTTTTGGATTCTTTGGCACACAGACTGAGAGTACTTCTGGTAGAGAGAAGTCTTTCAACATCAAAGCAAGAGCCTTTTGTCAGATAATAATGCCCAGACTCGCATACTGCTCCGCCAGAGTCTTACGAACAATATTCCAATAAAAATCTTGCGGATCAAGAGGCTTCTGGGATTCAGACTGTCCTGAGAGGTAGAGTCATTTACGTATCGAAACCAAAACTCACGCAGATACGAGCAGATGAACCGTCTTATAGAGAGCAGCCTGTGAATCCGTCGAAGAGGTCACTATAAACTTTTCAATATCCCGTAATGACCAGACATTTTGTCATTTTGTTTTCATTTTTTGAACAATTTTCTCAAATTTCATAATCGTATTTTTTATTATCGATAAAGAATTATTACGTTATAAAAATAGTATAGTTTCTTCTATAAAAATACAATAGTTTTATATATTGATACACTTTAAAATGCATGTTAAATATACAAAAGATTTATTCTTCTAATTATATAACCTAGTTCATCCTATACTCGAGCCTGACTAGTATTACTATCAAATGGGCAACGAATTCCTTGAGCATTTCTAGCCTGCTCACCAAGAATGGTACAAATATTCTTAGCCCCCTCTTTCTCATCCTTTTGCCTCTTCTTTGATTCCTGAAGGATTTTGGCTAATTCACTGGAAAGCTGAGGGTCTTTTTCTTTATTGAGGGCAACACCTTCCTTACGAGAACCATACTGTGAGTATAGCGAAGCCTCCAAATCTTGTAAATGCTGTATTTTTTTTAATTCTTCTTGAGGTTGACTGGCAGTAAAAAATCCTGTACCATCAGTTCCATTTTGAGCTACAATATTTGGTACAACTTTCCGAAGAAATGCATAACCCATATTCTCATAAAATGTCTTACGCTGCTGAGTATCAACCTTCTCGGTCATTGTTTTAGAGTTTGGCCTATACCCGAATTCTTTGAAAAATTGGCTATTTATCATAATATCTGAATTCCCTACTCCACCCTTATGAGCTTGAACAATATTTTTCATCTGAGCTTCTTTGCTAGCATCAGTCGTACCTGCTCAAACGAGCTGACTCCCTCGATAGAGTAGAAGAGCCATGGCATCTTTCCAGACCTGTATTGCTTGAGGGTATTTCCATCAGGATGTGAAAGCACTTTTTAGCACTTCCAGGAAGGCCTTTTTTTTGGGATCATTATCACGACACTCTTGAATATGTTTAGGACTAAAATATACATACATATCTTTTGAGAATCCTGGAGTAGCTATCAAAAATGGTACCTCGTCGATATATTCTTCCGTTTGAATCCCTTGCGAAAGTATTTGAAAGAACCGTTTTACCTCCTTTGTCTGTTGTGCTTCAGCAATCAATATTTCAGACATAGTACGTCATCGGGTATCATAGCCAGACTTTCCATCAAGGATATTAGTTGTGATTTTTATAGACTGTGCGCAACGTGTTCCAACATATTGAGTAGTATCTAAGATGCTTCTCTCAATTGCCTCAATGGAATCTTTATGAGGTTTGAGTTCCATAACAGGTCATGCCGGATCCAAAAATGAATCCAATTCTGCGTAGAAATCTGCTCCAGTTGTAGAGAGTCAAGACACTTCTTTCAGTAGCGTAACAGCACTACCAAGGGAATTAGACCTTGTAACATAATCCGTAAGAGTTGAATTGGTTCCACTGCCTGACTGACATGTAATTTTACCAGCCTCGCTTCGAAGAGCTGAATTAAGTGTATCAATATTTTCTTTCCACTTTTGTATGGGAGAGGAAGAAGTATCACTCATTGTACAGCCTTTTGTCTCAGCAAAAACCCTAAATGAAAGAGACATGCATAGGAATACGATACAAAAAAATGAAATGGTGCGAGTGGTATTCATAGTAACAGGCCTTTAATTTTTACAGTCGGGTTTGTCTTTCCATACTTTTGTAATATCAAGTGTATCCTTGACCATCGTTCCAAAAGATTGCATCCAAGAACCAAACATACGAAACATATTCTTGGTACTGTCATCAGTATTGCCAGCATCATATCGTTTCTCGGAAACATAGGTACTACTCTGAGTTGCTTGGCGTTGCTGAAATATCCGAGCAGCTCGATCTTGGTTTGCAGCAGAATCAAGTGCCCTTTGTGTGGTAGGCGTTGCTCGTTCCACCATTTCCTTTTGTGTATGGAGCATGAGGTTATCCGGATCGATATTATGATTTTTAAAGCTGTCAGCTATCACACCATCAGTATCTTTTTCTTTTTGTTGAGCAGTTTTCTCAGTTGGTTTTCAGGTATTGGGTTTTGCAAATCGTGGCGTTTTTTGAAAAACGAAGATACCAAGACCACGGAATATATTCTTGAAGAAAAGATTTTGATCATTGTTTGATTGAAAATGATTAACTGGAGGAGGTGCCTTGCAAGCTAAGTTTCTTTTATCGCCACGATTTACGAGCCAACCATTAGCAGAGCTAAATATCTCTTCAAAATTGGAATTTACAAAGTTTCTGTTGTTACCATTCCCAGTATATTGATCATTCGTGATAATATCAATAGTAGTACAGAAACCACTCTCACAATTTTGACCACTACCAGAGGAGCCACTTCCAGAAGAAGAACTTCCACTAGACCCCTGTCAAAGAGCTGAAGCGACATCACTTGCTAAATCAATTTGATATTTTTTTCATTGAGCCCATTGCCCAGACTGAAAGCGACCAGTTATAAGTCCAGAGGCATCATTTTTCATCGTATTCACATATCAGTCATATTTTGGAGGATCTTTGAAAAGGAGTTTGTATATTTTTTGCATATCATCAACCAAATCATAGGGAGAGTTACTGGTATCTCCATCGGTATAGCGCCCAGGGGTATCGACATCTTGTTGCATCTGTATGAGATAATCAGCATCTTCTACAATAGTTGTGAGCATCCCAGCTACGAGATCATTGAGTGATTTTTGTGTTTGAGAAGAAATATTTCTTGAAACACTTGAATTAAAAAAACTGGCTATTGTAGTACCGTAGTCTTTACGTGGAAGATGGGTCTTGAGATAGTCATCAAATGTAGGGAGTATCACATCACATCCTCCGCAAGATTGCGAGAGAGCCTTGAGTTCTTTGTCGTTCTTGATAGCAATATTGAGTTTTTTTGTGAAATCTATGACAGCATCTTGATAATATTTTTTACTATTTTCCTGTTGAGCTTTATACGAAGTAGAAAAAAGATTTGCATCAGAAGAAGGTGGATTAACTGCATAAACACTGGATATGCCTACCAAAAGTAGTATTCCAAAACAGTATGTACTATGACGAAAAGAAACCATAATATACAGAAAAAATCGTACTTCTGTCAGTATACTCGTATTTTATGCGTTTTTCAAATATTTCTCTTGCCAAATACAGACAAAAATATATACTCCCGAGGTTTTTTATTTCTTATTATATTTTTATGCACAATGCAGGTAAAAAAGAGAGCGAGGCAGGCAAGACACAATTTGAGATGCACAAAACGCTCATCTTGATTAAGCCAGACACTATTGCTCGTGGTATCGTCGGAGATATTCTCTCTCGTCTTGAGAGAAAAAGTCTCAAAATTGTTGGTATGAAATTTATCACCATGACTGAGGAACTTTGCCGTGAACATTATGCTCATATTGCTCACCAACCATTTTTTCCAAAGATTGTTACCTATATGACAGATGGTCCAGTGCTCGCTCTCGTCGTAGAAGGTATCGATGCTGTCCGCCAAGTACGAAATATTTGTGGTGCGACTGATCCACAATTTGCTGCTCCAGGAACTATCCGTGGTGATCATAGTTGTACTATCGATTATAACCTCATTCATTCTTCAGATTCTATTACTTCAGCTGATACAGAAATCTCTCGATTTTTCAAAACAGAAGAAGTGTTCCAATATACAAAGAACGTTTACGTTAATTAATATTGACAATAATTATTAAGTAATTATTATAAAATAAGTAATCTTATCACTGCTCTATGTCCTCCGAAAAACCAAGTATTTTTCTTGATAGATCACAGAAACAATGAATTGCGATTTTTACAACATTATATGCTGCGCTTGCGATAGCGGCACTTTGACCAAGAAATGAATGAAATAATATAACACAAACACCGGTCAATGCTCATGCTACAACGGAAGAATGATCAGTTCAGAAAACAACCAAGGAAATTATTCTTGATAAAGCAGTAATTTTTCTCGAAAAAATGGATGCCAAAGAAGCGCGTGGAGAAAAACTGACACCTGAAGAAAGACGCCTATATGATGATGCTCTCGCCTCCATAAGAATCGATCAAATAGCAGCAGAATTACCATATCCAAAGTCAGTGAATGATAAAACAACTTTAGATAGACTCTATGACTCACTTCAAAAACCAACAACAGATATAGATTCCTGAAAAGAAACTATAGCCTCTCAACAAAAGACAAATGAAGAAATCTACGCTATGTTTAAGCAGAAAATAGAAAAAGACCCCAACTATACACCGACTGATGTTGAAATAATGGCACTTGCGAAGTTATGAATTGGAGTAGTAGGAAAAAAAGATGGTGGAGGATCTATACCGTTTGAGTGAGATGGTCGTTGAAATGATAATAAAGAAAAAAAATAATCGTTCATGCAACTTATTTTTTCCATTCTCTACAACCAAACAATTCGAGCTGATATTTTTCTATCAGCTCTTTTTGACGGGATATACTCGAGGTCACAGATTCAGAAATGATTTGCCACGGGGCAAATACGGATTTGGTGCCAGAAAAAACAAGAATATAAAAAAATCGGAAAGTATTATCCACAGAGATGAGATATTGTAGAAATGGATATTACTTCAACACCTTCAACTCTCGAGCCAGATTATCGGCCACTTGAAATTGTCTTTGAAAACAGTGACTTTCTCGTGATAAATAAAGACGCAGGGATCAATTCTCATCCAACCGCCAGTCCAGAAGGAAAAAGATGAACACTCGTAAATCAGCTTATTGGACAAATCAAGGGATTTCACAGAGAAGTCGGTGAAGACCGACCAGGCATTGTTCATCGTCTCGATAAAGAAACGAGCGGACTGATTCTCGTAGCAAAAAACGACATTACTATACGAAAACTCCAGAAACTCATTCATGATCACAAAGTCCAAAAAACTTACCTCACCCTCGTTATCGGAACACCAAAAAACTCAAAAGGAACAATCAAATCAGAAATAGGTCGTGATCCACACGATCGGCTCAAGATGACTACAAAAAATCCTGTCGAACCACGAGATGCTATAACGCATTATATCGTAAAAGAATCGTTTCAATTTCACGAAAAAACCTATTCTCTCCTCGAGGTAACCCTGGAAACAGGACGAACACATCAAATTCGTGTCCATATGGCAGGAATAGGTCATCCTGTTTTATGAGATGAAAAATATGGTGTCGGGCATGAAAATACCTTTGCCAAAAAATATTTCTGACTCTCAAGGCAATTTCTCCATGCCTGGAAACTAGCATTTGAAATGGATGAAGAAAAATATGAATTTGAGGGTAAACTAAAAGAAGACCTCATAACTACTCTGAATCAGCTACAGAAAAAGTAAAACGCATGATAGCACTGGGAAGCACCTCTGGAGAACTACACTTCAATACCCGACTAATATCATATAAGACGCTTGTAATAACCATAGCAATATTTTTTGAATAGTGTTCTCTTTGTTCCAAATTTCTCATTAACACTGGTCACGAAAAACGTCCTGGGGGAGAATTTTTGAATGCACTACCATGTACTGATATTTCGCTCCCTCTTTCTATAGGCGCTTCTGGTGTTTTGCGAAATCCTCGAAGATAAAAATAGGTAAGAGCTTCTCCTGTTGCTACGCTAGATAACTCTGTTATTCGAATAACTTTTCGTGAATATCAAATAATCGGTATTCATATTGGAATCTCAGCTTGTACTACTTCTCATCGCATGAGACCAGACGGAAAATTTTTTCTCTCTCATCAATATATCGGGTGGAGTGATTGAAAAGATCTACTTAAAAAAGAAAACACTTCTGAATCTAAAAATTCTGAATTAAGATTCATCATATCTTAATTATAGAAAGAATATATTTTTATCAACTTTATATACTTTTGTCTAATTTTTCATTTCTTACCTGATATTTTCCTCAGATAAAATCCGTTGTGAAAAAAACCTCCAGAGATGCCAAGACTGTCGCTAGTTCCATTGTTCTCGCTCCAAAACAAATAACATTAGCATCGTTGTGAGTGCGGCCAATCTCAGCCACCACTGGGCTATATCCGAGAATCGCCCGAATACCTTTATGACGGTTGGCAGCAAGTGACATACCTATACCTGTTCAGCAGATAAGGACTCATTTCTCAGCTTCTCAATTCAGTATTTTTTCACAAGCGATATTGGCATAATCTGGAAAATCATCTCCTTCATCTATTTTCCCTGGTCCGACATCCAGCACTGTATATCAAGCATTCTCGAGAAAATGTGTTACAGGTCACCGGAAGATAAACCCTGCATGATCAAAAGCTAAAACGATAGTAGGCATAGGAGAATAATTATATTTCAAGAGTACGGGGTAAAGATGAAAAATCAAGCTTTTATCAATATATTTTGAAAATACATTATATCTAATATGATAGAGGGGTATGAAAATATTCATCATCGTACTTCTCACATCAATAACTGATATATCGACAAAATGGTGGTCACACTCACGACTTCCGGAAATTTCTATACTCTGAAATTGGTTACAACTCACTCACATGAGAAATACAGGAATCGCTTTTAGCACTCCCCTCCCTGGAATCTATATCCTAATCCCTCTCATTTTGTGAGGACTCCTCATATTTGTGATAAAATCATGGGGGCATTTAACAGACAAAGAAAAAATCGGATATACCTTAATCTTTACCGGGTGATTTCTCAATGCGCTTGAGCGAAGTATATTTGGGTCTGTGACTGATATGATATCAGTCCGTTATTTCGCTATCTTCAATATAGCCGATATAGCCATCACATGAGGGGTAGTACTCCTTCTGATAGCGAGTATTTTGTCAAGAAAGAACAAAGGCTAAAATCTTGCAAATACCAAAAAAATAGGGTATCGTGGGAGTATGATAAATACACATACTTCTCAGATACCTCAGGTTCTTATCGACTGTGATCCTGGTGCTGATGATTTTTTTGCACTACTTTGGGCGCTCGGTCTTCATAAGAAATGAGTAATAAAGATTCATGCTATCACGACAACTGGTGGAAACGTTGGAACAGAAATGACCTACATCAATGCCTTGAGAGCTTGTGAGTTTATGTGAATAACTGATGTTTCGGTTGGAAAAAGTTCCATTAATATCAAAGGTCATGATGCTGCAAACATACATGGGTCTGATGGTCTATGAGATGCAAGCCAATTTTTGCCAAAAGTAAAAATACCAAAAAAACCTCTCTCAAGCGCTGACCTTATCACAAAAACACTCGAAAAACATCCAGAAACACAAATACTGTGTTTTGGTCCTATGACAAACATAGCACATTATATAAACCAATACGATGCTTTGCCAATTACGAGAGTCATCGCGATGGGGTGAGCCCTTGGGGTTCCAGGAAATGTAACACCTGTTGCCGAATTCAATGTTGCCTATGATCCAGAATCAGCTGATACAGTTCTCTCAAGAATAAAAAATAGTATCCTACTCCCCCTCGATGTCACATCAAAAATTATTTTTACTCGTCGAGAAATGAAGAGTATTATTGAGAGACTTTCAAAGAAAAAGGCAAAATTTCTCGAGGCACTCACTGTTCATACATTCCAGACTAATATGGCATTTCGTGAAACAGCTGGGATCGAATGATTTCTCGTTCATGATGCAAGTGTTGTAGCTATGCTCGTCTATCCTCATCTTTTCTCGGGACAATTTTTGCCGGTACGCGTAGAGACCAAGGGGGAATATACTCGAGGGCAAACCGTGACTGATCTCCGAAATATCGCTCAACCGACAACTCATACCTTTGTTGTAAAAAATGTGGAATGTGACCGATTTATGGAAGCAATGGTTCAGGATTTTCTTAGTTTTTTATAAATTATGTACCTCATCTCTCTTATCGGCTGAAGTGGTTCTGGAAAATGATACCTCGCGGAAAAAATCATCGCTTCTGTAGGAGCTGATAAAGTCAGTACCATTCCTATGGACATGTATTATTATCCTCATGACCACTTCCCTGCTCATCTTGATGTCACGCTCGAAGGAAAAACCTATAAAAATTTTGATACTCCTGAAGCCCTGGAAATAGGTCTTCTCATAGAACATCTCACGAAACTCCAAGCAGGAGAATCTATCCAGATTCCTCATTATGACTTTGGAAATAACCCAACCGGAAAACAACTCAGAACACCTGGAGAAATTATCGAACCGAGAGATTTCATTATCCTCGATGGACTCTTTGGTCTCACAGATGAACACCTCAGAGAGATGACGGATGTTTCTATCTTTATTGATATATCTCCTCTCAATAGAATGGCGAGACGTCTCGTTCGAGACTTTTGATATGGCCAAACTCGTGCCTATATGGGCTCTGGACTTGGTGATACTATCAAATTTTACCTCGAATTCGTCGAAAAATGATATCAAGACTATGTCGAAAAATATAAATCATTTGCGGATCTCATAGTGAACAATGATGCCTGGGCAGAAAAATGAGAAGAACCAAAAATGGTTGATATTACCGTGAATTATCTGAGAGGGAAATACGAGAAACAGATAGAGGATATTCTTTAGAAATAAAAAGACAGCTTATAAAAGAAGATATTTTGCATTTTCTGAGATTTTTTATAGTATATCGGGATGAAAATCTCTCTTAACTGGGCAAAACATTGGTGCCCGATGCCAGCATATACTGCTGACGCTCTGGAAAAATTCGCACATACCTATTCTACCTATACCGCCGAAGTAGAGGGTATCGACTCCTACATTTTTGATAACAAGATTGTAATTGGGAAAGTACTCGCATGGAATCCCCATCCAGACTCCGATAAGCTCGGGCTCGTCGATATCGATGCTGGAAAAAATGGAAAACATACGATTGTCTGCGGTGCTGTCAATGCAAAAATAGCTCATTATGTTCCCATAGCTCTCGAAAATGCGACACTTCCAGGA
>Ga0194052_1000407_pt1 | contig 27943 bp, 31 predicted proteins | sample SepL226m_MetaG_FD_160117 | JGI IMG/M metagenome (GOLD analysis project Ga0194052, IMG submission 160117) | Anoxic zone freshwater microbial communities from boreal shield lake in IISD Experimental Lakes Area, Ontario, Canada - Sep2016-L227-6m | ecosystem: Environmental > Aquatic > Freshwater >...
ATTTCATTGTCAGACAATCTCATTACGTCATACATTCTACCATGGCGGGAAGTAGTAAACACGTGTTGTTATACACAGGTCAAAAAGGCATGATGGCGACTTACCTAAAAGGGGTGTGAGGGGTTACGCATAAACCTGCAAATATAGGGTAATATTCAATGTATGAGTAACACTGGCACATTCAAAGCTTTAGGAGATTTACCTGATGATATTGTCGAGAATTTCAAAAACAAAGAATACGATATCTGCAAAGAAAAGTGTACTGATTTTTTAGTCTCCAATCCTAGCAACGGCATCGCCTTTATTTATCTAGGGAAAATAGCTGAATCGGAAAAAGATTATGAGACTGCAATTCAGCATTATAAAAAAGTTACAGAAATTGAACCTCGCTTCCCATTTATCTGGAGCTATATTGGTGAAAACTATACAGAATTAGAAAGATACAAAGAGGCTTACGAGGCTTTTACTGAAGAAATTGCCTTAATGCCTTCTAAAGCTGCACCCTGGTGTATGGCATCACTCAGCGCCCAGAAAATGGGAGACCATGAACTAGCTGTGGGAATATTAAAGATGGCACAAGGAAAAGTAGATAAAGAAGGACAAAGTATTGTTGCTTATGCTCTTGGAACACTCGAAGAAGTAGTTGGTAATAACGATGAAGCTTTGGTGAATTACGTACAAGGTCAAATGACTGCTTTAGACGAAGAAAACAAACTTATATCTGCTAAACGTATTTATAAGATGCTGAAGAAATTATAAGATGAATACAACTACAACAAAAATTGATCCAATAAATATGACGCTGACAATAGACCCGACTCATTCATCAGGTTGGAAAACTATTTTATTTAATTGTAATTGTCACACCTTCGAAGCTGTTACTCAACAAATTATATTGGCTATTCAATGTACAAAAGAAAGAGCTGACAATCTAGCATTTTTCGCTGATCGTACGGGAAGCGTAATTATTTGCGAAGGTTCAAACGAGAGATGTGAAAAAGTGGCTAAGGTTTCAGGAAGTATTGGATTGATAGTAACAGTGACTCAATAACTAAAAAGTTTTTATATTAAATCTAGTGTAAACTTATAACTAATTATGACTAAATCATTACATTATTTGTGTGGCATAGGATTAATAATATTTGGAGTAGTTATGTCTAGTTGGTTTTATCTTGATGATCTTACAGATGCAATTACACATATAACTAATCCTATGTATTTTGCTCGAATATTTGCGCCAATTACATCTATTTATCTTGGTTCATTCTATCTATACAATGTAATAAAAAATAAAATTAATTCTTTGGGTAAAACCTCACTTTATGTACTACTAATCGGCTTGCTGGTATCAACAGTTATAATGTTATTTACGCCATTCAATATTGGAGGACCAACACCGCACTATGCAATCATTTTAGATTCAATCTGGAGAACATTGATGCCTCTAAGTATAATCGTCTCAATAATATTATCGTTTGCATCTTTTTTTAGAAGAAAAGTAGTCTAGTCTACCGATATTCCATCATCTCCTTCTCTGTCGGCTGTGTAATCTTAAACAATCCATCCCTATAATTTGAGATATAAATGTGCTCTTTATTGGTCTTCCAAAAGGTTATTACCTCGCGCACAACGTCGAGCCCTAGTGACGAAACCTCACAATTTGTGGGGTTTTGTCTTGGATCATAAATCCCAACTATTCTTTTATATGAAACCTCTTATAACCATTTTTATTTATTTCATCATAATATTTCTTTTCGAATTCATACATTGGAACTCCTAAATAATTTTGATGATCTTCATTAAGTTTATCTATTTCCTTTTTTGAATATTTATTATTAAAGTCTCTCTTACCTAGTTCGTATGCTAGATTTTCAAACATTTGTTGTCCATCATATAGTTCCAAATCCTCAAGAATTTTATCATCATAATCTTCATCTAAGTGTAGATCACCATCCTTGCACAAATTTTTCTCAAAATCAAAATCTTTTGCATATTGTAACAAATATTCTAACAATTCTTCAAATTCATCTGAATCTTTCTTATACTTCTCATCAACTATATCTGACATTGGACCATAAATAAATGAACCAACTTCAATTGCTTTGATGAGTACTTCGTACTGTTTTTTTGATATATTGATTTTCATAATTGTTGTACTATTTTTTAATTTCTTCGTAATTATCCTTACCACCAATCACTCTCACATAATCCTCACACCCATCAACCTCAATAGCACCACATTTGCACGGGGTCATTTTCTTGTGAGTATTCCAATAGATTTCATCACTGCACTTCTTGCACTTGATGTAGGTTTCTATTTTGTTTTGGTTTGCAACGGGATTCATTATGTGGCCTACTTTAGCATTTTTACAGCTAAAAATAAAGAGAAAATTTCTGTCCTGATTTAGACAAGAATATACCTGTGGATAAGCTTGATTTTTTTCTTGAAATCTGCTAAGTTATAAGTGATCGCAAGATCGCTAAATCTAAAGCTAAGGGGCCCCGCAAGGGGTCCTTTGTGCATCTAGGGATTAAGTTTCTTGAGTTCTCTAAGCCAACATACAAATTTCTCCAAGTCCCTAATATCAAAGATAACCAATCCTGAGGCTCTAAGACTATTTAATTCTTTTGATATCAATATGAAAGCGTAACTTATTTGACCACGGACGAATGTTTGCATAATCAATATACATTATCGTACTTCCAGACAGCATAGAATCAAGCTTCTCAATAAGCTCAGTTTGTTCACCTGCAAGAATTTTGATTCTATCTGTTTTTGGAGTAAACATGTGGGTATTCTATCATTAATATTTATTTAATAAATAGCGCAAATCTATTACTTGTTGCATTGGAGTTATATTGGTGAGAACTATACAGAATTAGAAAAATACAAAGAGGCCAGAGCAATCTTGAACAATCCATCCCTATATTTCGGGATACAAACCTGGGCACATTTTGGATCTTTGTGGTATATTGCATGTGTGGAATCATTACTAAAAGCTGATATTTTCTTCTTCATATCTTCTATAGCAACTATCGTATTTACGATCCTGGTTTCTGTTCTTTTGGTATATCTCATCAAAGCAGGGAAAAATCTCTATAAACTTTCAGAAATTCTGAAGAGTAGCTATAACGATTCTGAGGAATTCATCACAGATCTTCGAGACCGTCTCGAAGAGAATATTGTATTTCGAATGTTCTTTCCTCCTCTCAGGAAAAGACGAAACTCGAAACGGTAAGTGATGTTAGTGGACCAGCCTATGGCGAAACCATTGATTCCGTGGCAAAAGAGTATACCAAAGGAATGAAAGTCGGTCGTAAGGAAATAGACTTGTTGGCAGAGGATCTAAAAAAGCATTGGAATCTCGAATCTGCTCAGTACCCCTATCTATTGACATAGTACCAATTCCAGGTACTATAATTTTTGGACTAGGATCCGATCCTATAGCGGTCCAGCACAATATAAATATGGAGGTATAGATGAAACGTCAATCTGAAGAGGTGCAGAATCATGTCTCGAGTCTGGAAAATGATATTACTTACCACAAGGCAAATATCGTTGGTCGTCAACTCAGAGAATTTGAGTGCCTGGGATGTAGTGAGACGTTCTCGGGACGCGTCCAAACTACCGGAGTCCATCGGGTAGAGTGTCTCTGGAATTATTATGTAGAATGTCCGCATTGCTATTATCAGAGCAATCTGGCCAAGGTCCTAGATAAGCAGTGCATAGGCTGTGGGAGGAATTTGACACTGATCTCCGCCAATGATTAACTGACCATAGACGAGGAAGCCTGAAGTTGCCAACAATAGTAACTCTCCTATAACAAATGAAAGGAATCCATGGACTTTTCTCATTTCGCAGTACTGACCTTGAATGGTGAACTCACTGACGTCAGGATAGAAGGGAATCACTCCTGTCTAGTACAGTCGGCAGAACCTCTGACATTGAAATTGCTCGAAAGGATCCAGCTACGGATCGAGGCTGTCACATCATGCCGCGAGAAAACTGAACCGGCGAGCAAATCAGATTTCGATATCATATGCCAGGTACTGGATGGTTTTGGTGTTCATGTTGTGGATGTGGCCGATATCTGGTTTCCACGTCCTGGACATGTCTGGGTTAACCCGATGGGTGAAAACTATCACCAGACAAAGCTGCGACGTCTGGTGATGGGTATAAAGAAGTGCGCGGTCAAATAGATCGCCTGTTACATAAAGTCCACCTCATATTCGTTTTGAGGTGGACGTTTTTTATCGTTTCTGGCGACATTCATCCAGTGGGCGACTGTATGTATTCTGTATATTCGTGATATAATTTTTCGTATATGAAAAACAATATTAGAGGTTTAGTGATCCCTTTGACGATCATAGCCGCTGTTTTACTAGTCAGTGCTGGAGCAATATTTTTTTATAAAGCCAATATCAGCTGTCTCGGCTGTGATGTAATAGAAGATCCAACTACTGTAGCAACTTCGACTGATATTACTACGCCAACAACTATTATAGAGGACAAAATTACTGGGGATGGTGTTGCTTACGGCCTGGATGGTTGTGTAAAAGAAACTGGTCCAGCTGAGGATATTGACTATATAATTAGTGCGAATCATTATGCTGATAAAAGTACGGAATATATACCGATCGGAAATATCAATAATAAATATCAAGGCGTAAAATTTTACAAAATTTTTAGACACATAAGCGGGGGTGATGGTTCGTGGGGTGAGTATATCAGATTTAAGGGTCTATATTGCAGCCTTTATGGTCATAATGAAGAACAAATATTGTCATACAATATTTCAACTGAACAAGAGGCCTTGGATTATGTCATAAAAAAAACAATGGGTCATGGTATTGATGTACATACGAGGGGCAATAAATACGGAGGAATCTGTCCAACAAGAACTGCGGCAGCTATATGGAATGGGGACAAAACAGATGAAATAAGCAGAGCGGAGAAAATCGGATCAGATAAATATCTCGTCACAACTATTATTAGCGAATATGTTCCATGTAGCACCCTGTACAAATTGATAGTAACTGTATCGAGAGATGGTATTATCAGCGATCGAAAGTCGAGAATGATAGAGGAATGTGATTGCGGGCGTGTTTACTAATAGGTTATTTTATATTACACATAACTTGACCAAGAAATCTATGAAACCAACTGAGAGGGTAGTGGCCGTTTCCGGCGGGTTTGATCCGGTCCATATCGGACATGTTCGCATGTTCGAAGCAGCCAAGCGGAAAATCAATGTTGAGAAGAAACCGCGTTAGTATTTGACGTAGATACCAGACTATGGTTATATAGTCAATGGTATATTTGCACTCAACAAAAAAATTCATTATGAACGTAAATAGACAGTGGGTATTGACGCAATGCCCAAAATCACTGATAGAGGGTATCAGCCTTCATTCGGTTTTACTCAACCTCGGCTTCTCCCTCAATGATGAGGTATATGTTACCATCTCAGAGCGGGACGTTGTCGTCATTCTGCGCTCACAGGGAAGGGAGGTTAGCTTCAGGGCCGGGGGCGGGGAATGCGACAGTCAGAAGATGGCGATGTTCTGGCAGCGGCTCATCAGTCAGTGGAACACGGGGGGTAGTTTGTCGGAGACCGATAGGGACGAGATATACCGGTGCTTGCGCTAGGTACTCCTCAGAAAGGACATAATCTCCTGGAAACTAGGTCTTTCTGTAGCTTTTAACATGGGTTTTCCTAAATACATCGATATGGATTTGCTATCCTTAGTGTCCGAAGATTTGTTTATGATCTCTATAAATTCTAGGATATTTCTTTCAGCTTCCATAATATCTGCTGGCATAGCAAATGATATTCTTAGATATTCTATAGCATACTCCATGTCGACCACCTTCATAGACTTCTTTTTTGCAAAAGCAACGAATGTTGACAGTATCCTATCGATTTCCTTATCAGAGATATCTCTTCCTTGCCATGGCAATATAGAATGGTAAAGAACTCCGGCATTTTCTGTTAAAATATCAAACTCTTCGGGCATCTTTCCTCTGTCAACATTATTTGGTATAAAATCGCGCGAATGGACATGGTTGTCAACGCGTTTCAGACCATATTGGGCTATAATAAATTCATGCATTTCTATCACTATGGATGTCAGCGTTTCCAAGTAGCCGTGCACCAACTTTAGTGCCCTCTGGTCGATGAACTCTTCCTGCCCAGCCTGTACAACATACCCATAGCTACCTCCTTCATACGACGCATTTTTGATAAGGTTACGAAACGGATGTTTTGCTGGGAAGGATTCTATGTGTTTTGCTATATACTCAAAAGTGAATGGATTTATATGTGCCTCAACGACCAGGAATATCCTGCTTATTGATACACCCAAAATTCTAGACTGTGTTTTTATATGTGTTTCAGAATATGGACATTCTTCACCCCACATTCGATCCCTATCACGTTGAGTAAGTTTTTGTTTCATTTTTTTAAAAGATGTTGTTATTATATGTTTCCTAGCATATATCATTGGCAGGTATTGTCAAAATTAGTTGGGAGCATGTTGGATAATGTAGAGTTAGCCTTTGTCACCCCAATCTATCACATCTGTCACCTTATAAGTTTAACTGTACAATTCCTAAACGGTTCAGAACTATGGAATTTATCAGATATATTTATACTATATTGGGCTGAGAGTTTGATTAGGCGATAATGTCGTTAGTTGTTTTCCATGGTGCTCCTACAGATTTAGGTGTGTCTTTTTTGGCAGTTCAAAATGCCTATGGACGCTAGTAGATTTATGGCACCATTTTCTTCAATCCTTATCGTTATTACAAAAATCATTACCGACTTGAGAGGACATAGGATAGAACATAGTAAGATGAATAATTAGACTAATCTAGTTCTGAAACGCCTTCTTTGAAAACAAGTCCAAAACACCACTAAACTGCAAATCGCCTCCGGGCTTACCGTAAGGACCAAGTATGAACATGGCCATATTTTGCATTTATGTGGTATGTTGCATATAGAGTAGCTATAACGATTCTGAGGAATTCATCACAGATCTTCGAGACCGTCTCGAAGAGAATATTGTATTTCGAATGTTCTTTCCTCCTCTCAGGAAAAGACGAAACTCGAAATCAAAACGTCTCTAGGTATATGTTCTAGGTTCGTCCAGCATGCGTGATGGATTGATTATACTATTTTTTTGAGCTGCCATAAATTTCCAGCAAGGAAATGAGTAGAGCAAGAATGATAGGTCCTAGAATAAAGCCGATAGGACCAAAAAAAGTGAGACCACTGAGAACAGCGAGAAGTATGAGAAATGGATGAATTTTTACTCCTCTATTCATGATCACCGGACCAAGAATATTATCTATGAGACCGACCGCTAGAATAGACCAGACAGCGAGTCCTATAGTCTGGCCTATAGAACCTGAAATAAAAACATAGACGATACCCGGAATCAATATAAGTGAAGTCCCTATACCTGGTATGAGAGCGGCAACTGCAGCAACGACGCCCCACAGAGAGGGGCTCGGTACGCCGAATATGGCAAATCCTACCCCCGTCAACATTCCTTGAATGATCGCGACCATGATAGATCCTGTAAAAATCGAGCGAATGGTTTTCTCTAATTTTGAAATTATATGATTATCGTCACTGTCGACGAGTGGCGACATATTGACTAAGTAATGCCTGAGCTCCTTACCATCGCGGAAAAAATAGAACAGGGCCAAACACATCACAAAGAACCCGACAGTCAATTTGTATATACTCCCGATAATACTGTCCATGTGCGAAATTGCCCAACCTGCGATATTTTTTAGAATCGCGACCAAATTTAGAGATTCAAAAGAGTATGAAGGAATCGTACCAGGCATGATGCTCGAGATGGACTCTGATGTATGATTGAGTATATCGATCACCTGCGAACGTGCAGTTGCATCGGTTATGTAGAGATATGTACTCTTGATCTCGCCGTACATCGTAAATGACAATAAGGCCAACGGCACAAAAATAAAGATAGCTAATATAATTACCGTAACGATAGCTCCGAAACTACTCTTCTCACGTCCGTGGAAAAATGTTTTTAGAACCCAGCGATTGAGTGGTGCGAAAATGACAGCAAATGCTCCTGCCAGAACAAGTGGTGTCAGGATCGGCAAAATCATAAGACCAGCGAGAATGATGGTTCCGATCAAAATGGTATAAAAAAAGTAATTCGCCGATCCTTTGATCATGGCTATATCATACCATATAGACTATAGTTGGTATTTACTATTGACAGATAGAAAATTCGTGCCATTTCTTCCTGCATGGCAGAGGTCGCAAGGAAGTTCCTTGCAAACGTCGAGACACGTGTCTCTGGTGTGGCCTTTTTTATATCTGCTATACTGAGATCATGAAAATCCAACTGCCCGCTACCGACGCGAAGACTAGGTTATTCATGATTTTTGACCTGGTTCTCATCAGTTGTATATTCATATTTCTATTACTGTATCTGATAACAAGGTACATATATTTTGATCAAATATTCATAAATATCAGCATAGTCGCACTCGGTTGCTTGTCTATCATGGGCCTCATACCTGTGCTAAATAATGTGTTTCAGGCAATGAGACGGAAGGAAGTTACTATAGATCTCTTGGCATCTATCGCTCTTATCTCATCGCTCTCGATGCGTGAATGGACGTCCGCGGCATTCATCACGTTGATGTTGGTTTTCGCTAGAATACTCGCCTACATCACTGATGCCAAGGCCAAGAACATCATCAAGTCGTTGATGAAGTATCACGTTGAGTGGGTTCGCATCAGGATCGGTGACGATATCAAGGAGGTCAACATCAAAGACGTAAAGAAAGGTGATCTGGTGATCGTGGAGGATGGTAACAATATTCCAGTAGATGGCACCGTGGTCAGTGGCCAGGCAGAGATCAATGAATCCTCTCTGACAGGCGAGAGTGAACTAGTGCCAAAGAAGCGCGGTGACAAAGTTTTTACTTCTACTATCAGTGAATCCGGATCGATCATAGTAAGAACAGAGAGAGTTGGTACTGATACTATGCTCGCCAGGATCATCAACCTAGTAGACGAATCAAGTAGACAGAAGAATAAGGTTGAGAGATTGGCCAACAAATTCTCTGAGTGGTACATAGGTGTTGTTGTTTTCGCCTCGATCTCTATGTACGTGCTCGGGGTGGATACGAAGATCATCCTGGCAATATTGCTGGTCGTCTGTGCAGATGATGTGGCAGTAGCAGTACCTCTCTCGTACACGTTGGCTATGTCAGCGGCTGCGCGAAAAGGCGTCATCGTCAAGGGATCTGGAGCGTTGGAACAGTTATCTAGAATGAAGTACCTGCTCACAGACAAGACTGGAACTCTGACACGTGGTAGACCCAAAGTTGCCAATGTGAATGTGTACGGCAAATGGTCTAGAGAGGAGGTCCTGAGTTTCTTCGCATCCGGCGCATCCGAATCAAATCATACAGTTTCTAGAGCGATCATCGAATATTCACAAAAAGAAAACATCAAGCCGCATGTTCCAGATGCTTTCGAGGAGATATCGGGGCAGGGTGTAACGTTCAGTCATGATGGCAAATCGTTTGTGATGGGGAGACAGTCATTCGTGGAAGATCAGGGTTGTAAAATATCAGATAAGATGAAGGCTGATGATGAAACAGAGAAGGATCACGGCCGCGGACTGGTCTTCATCGGAGTTGATAAGGAGATTGCTGGGGTTCTGTCCTATGTAGATGACTTGCGCCCTCATATCTCAGAGATCATCAAGGAGATGAAGGTGCTCGGTATACGTGAGTGGCACATGCTGACGGGAGATAATGAAAGGGTAGCCAAGGCTATCTCGAGTGAGATCGGGATAACTCATTTTCATGCAAATCTGACTCCAGAGGCGAAGGTGGACTTCATCCGCGAATTTGAAAAGAAACATCATACGAGAGTTAGCGGTCACGAAGATATTTCTGGTATTGTTGGTTACATGGGTGACGGTGTGAATGATGCCGCGTCGCTCGCTCTAGCTGATGTCTCCATCGCTATGGGAGATACTGGATCAGATGCTTCCATCGAGGCTGCGGATATAACGATCATCAAGGCCAACCTAGATCGCCTGCCAGATATTATCAAGATAGCCAGAAATGCTCAGAAGGTGGTAAAGACGAACTTTGTCATTTGGGGTGTAACGAATTTTATTGGCTTATTGCTGGTTATCGTAGGCCTACCTGGTCTCGGCAAGATCGGTCCAGCTGGTGCTGCTATGTTCAATTTCATAACTGATTTTGTTCCAATATTAAATTCATTCAGAGCGCGTCGAGGATAGGGTTAATAAATTCACGCGTACTTCCGCATGCGGCAATTTCCGTAGTGCGCCGATAAATACACCACTGATCTGCACCAGTGTTCTTCCGGTAGTCGTATGCATAAGTATCATTAATAAATATATAATCACATGAATACAAACATCAAAATGACGAGTATTGTGATGACGCCAGCTATTTCGGATTATGTTAGCAAGAGATTGAAAAAGGTTGATGGTATACTTTCAAATGATCCAGCGGCGCAGTGTGATGTCGAGCTAGCGAAGACTACAGAACATCATCACAAGGGTGAGATTTTCAGAGCTGAGATCCATATAGTTGGTGCCGGCAAGAATGTTTATGCTAGTGCAGAAAAAGATGACCTATATGCGGCCATCGATGCTGTCCGTGATGAAGTGCTGCGTGAACTAAAGGCAGGAAAAGGCAAGAGGATATCACTCATCAGGCGCAGTGGTGCCAGGGTGAAGGGTATGGTAAAAGGATTGTGGCCATTCAACAGGAAAACTACTTTATTTTAAGCCGCGGACGAAATCTTCGTATAACATTTCTTTGGCCCCTTCGGGAACGACTTTTTTGATGGTTAATATATCACCTGCATATGTGGCGTCCGTGATCTTGACGCGGATCTTCTGGCCGCGTCGTTCTGTGTTGAAATATGCCTGAGGCCATTCGTGGTATGCCTGAATCTTGCGGAAATTCTGATATCGATCTGCCTGCGGATCACTAATGTCGATGAGAGCATCTTCCTTGGTGATCTTCTGTGTATATGTAGCTGTCGAATGATCCTGTGGTCGTTCGACGATGTCGCCGTCGACCCATCCAGGTATGGTCTCTGCGAGCAGTTGTGCGCCTTTCCGAGCCATGAGCTCCTCGAATTCCTCATAGATAGGCCATTCGGTGATATTGACTGGGATCTGTGCGATGATCGGTCCGTGATCCATCTGTTCGTCGATCTTCATGATCGTGACACCTGTGCGCTTCTCGTCATCTAGAATAGCCGTTCCTAGAGGTGACGGGCCGCGATATTTCGGAAGTAGCGAAGGGTGAATGTTTAACATGCCGAACTGCGGTATGTTGATCACTCCGCTCGGAATGATCTTGCCGTATGAGGCGACGATGTGCAGTTGGTTCTTGCCGATCGTATCAGCAGCAGGAGGCTCATCGCTGCCGCAGTATTTCAGGCGCTCTATCAGTGTGGAGTCTAGCTTCGCAGGATCTAGAAATGTAATATTATGATTTATGGCCCACTGTTTTACAACGTTGGGAGTCAGGGTAAGTTTACGGCCCTGTGGTTTGTCGGGAGTGGTGATGATGAGTGATGGCGTATGTCCGAGTTTCATCAACTCGTCGAGAACGATAACTGAGAAACGTGAACTACCAAAGAAGACTATTGAAATTTTTGGTGTTGTACTCATGTGATCTGTTTATCTATTCGCCAAAAAACTTTGGGACGAAATTTCTAGAACTATTTGCCCTGAAGTTCTCGGATCTCTTCCTCTGACATTTCCCAGAGTTCGTCTGCTTTATCGGTAAAGAGAATACCATTCAGGTGGTCTACCTCGTGTTGGAAGATCTGTGCTAGAAGTCCGCTCGCGCCACGTTCGACTTTCTCACCCTTTTCATTCAGGGCTCGTAGAGTGACGCGGATCGATCTTTTCACTTTTCCATACAACCAGCGCACTGATAGGCAGCCTTCTTCGACGTCGCTTTTCTCCCGGGATTTCTTCAGGATCTCGGGATTGATGAATACGAGGTAGCCACCTTCGCCTCTATAATTCTTGTCTGCCTTTTTGAGTAGTGAGCCGGAGACAACAAAGAGGCGTAGGTTTTCTCCTATCTGTGGTGCGGCTATGGCGATGCCGTCTTTTTGCTCCCCTAGAGCCGTTTCCATATCTGCAATGATCTTGTCTAGTTTGGCTGTGCCGATCTCTTCGGTCAGGATGGATCTAGCTATTTCTCGTAATACTGGTTGTTCTCTTTGCAGGATGTGTTGCATAGATGGAAATATAGCAGAAATGAAGCGATATTTCCACCCTTTCTACGGCTGAACGGATGAGTGCATACGACGGGGGGTATATCTGAGACATGAGTACTGTTGTGATTAATAATATGACCTGTGACCCGATCAGAGACCCTGATCAAATATTCGGCCGCGCCCCATGCGTCTCTGAAAAAATATTCCTATCAATTGGACACAAATTATCTGAGTGGATTAGTTCCAAAAAGATTTTCCTAGTGATATTCTATTTACAAATGACACCATTGGATATTTCACCTACTCAAAATAATAGCAGCGCGAAACCGCCACTAAAACTCGCACAGATCCGTCGAGGATTATTGGAATTCGCGGTTCTCATCATCATTAGGTCAGCCGATCCTGCAATGACATCAGCAGAGATACTAGAAAAGTTGTCGAGAGCCGCATTCACGTCAACCAGGGGCACTCTCCACCCTCTGCTGTCAAAATTGCGAAGGCAGGAAATGATCAGAAACTTTTGCGACGAACAAGACGAAGGTAATGTCCGAAAATGTTTCTACATAACTGAGGCTGGTAGCAAATTATTGAATGAATTTTTGCACTATTGGGTGACATTGGACTTGGCCTTCGAATCATTAGATTCTCGAAGCTAGAGTTCGACGCAGGCACGAAGGACTCCGATGCCCTATAGTGTTAATCACAACAGTACTCATGTCTCAGATATGCCCCCCTAAAAAATAAGTTGTCATAGCAACCTCTCGTCGCATTTTTCGTAAATTATGCACGCATTAGAGCCGTTATTTGGCGACATTTTCGGGGTGAGGTTGTCATGACAACTTTATTAAATGGGGGGTCTAGCCGAAGTTAATGGAGGAGTCTAGCCGAGGTTAATGGGGAGTCTCGCCAAAGGAATGGGGGGGTCTCGCCGAAGGATTTCCAGCTGGCAACGCGAGATCTATTCGGATCCCCTCCCCGTCATATGCACTCATCCGTTCAGCCGTAAAAAAGCGAGCCCGCCACCACGATGCACCCTCATATGAAATGCGAGATGCAAAATTGATAACTCAAATATATTAAATGGAATTGCATAGTTGACTATGAGGCGGCGCTTTCATTGATAGTAGAATCATATTCAAACTCAAAATGAGCCACGTGCCCGCATTTAAACTTTTAGAAAATCCGAATAATTAGCTACAAATTTATTACAGTAGTGTCTCAGGTCCGACTCTCACAACCACAGAAGGTGGTAAGGATCGAAGTTTGGCCACCAGATCAGGATCAGGCCACGAATGTGAGTCGACGCGGATCAGTCCGTGAATGATAGAGTTACCTCGAACGGTGGCGGTGAATGCTGGAAAGACGTCGATCTGATAAGGATTCATCATGTCCTGAACAGTCGCCATAGATAGGGCGATAGCATCCTTCGTACCTTCTATCGTGATCTTGATCAAGACTGAAAATGGCGGATATTTGAAGGCGGCGCGGTCCTCGATGGTGGATCGATAGAAATCAGATAGATTGCCTTTCATGGCGTATTCGAAAACTTTCTCAGTCGGAAGGCGAGTCTGTAGAAAGATCGTGCGAGTCGCCATGGCACGGAGACGTGTGAAGGTGTGCATGATCTTTTCCTGAATGCGAAAATCCGGCAGAGAGAACAATGAGTCGACCGAAGCGATGGCCACATGATCAACCTTGTCACGCATATAGGCTAGAGACATTTCTGTACCTAGAAGTATGCTACCTGGCCTCTCCTTGAACTTCTCTAGGACATCGTAGATCTGTTTCATCGTCTTTGCATTGTCAGAATCGATCTGGAATATGTCTATGGTAGGGAAACGGGCGCGTATCTCTTCTTTGACCTTGTCGATACCGATACCTAGAGTGATGAGTTTCCAACTATTACAATAGATACAGGTTTCATCTGCACTACGTCTCTCACCACACCTGTGACACATGAAAAAGTTCCGCCCAGATTCTTTGGATGTATGCAAGACGACTGGAGTAGAGCATTGTTTACATGTAACGACGGACTGACAGTCACCACATATAGTCGAAGGTGCGTAACCTCTCCTCGTATTATATATGAATAGATGTGTATTCTGAGCGATGTTGTCGTTGATGAGCATTTCCAGTTTTGGTGAGATGACACGGAAAGTATCCTTCTCAGCTTGCCCATCACGAGATCGTCGCATATCTATCACCTCATCTCTCGCTGTTGATATCGAACGCCACTTGAATGGTGAACCTTCATTGATCTCGTGAGCACTCAGTCTGTACAATGTTTCAACACGCAAAATGCTGTCAGATAGATATACCGTCTGACCGCGCTTCCTGGCGAGCAATTCTAGAGCATGTCGGCTATCTATATATGGAGCCTTGCGCCCGATCCAATCACGACTATTCTCTCTCTCGATAACCACGAGATCTATATCGGTCCTCGGGAGTAGGGCAAACTGACTGGTGGTGATGATGGTCACTGGGTGATCAGTATTGGATATTTTCTCCCAGACCTCTTCGATGCGCTTGCTGGTCATGCCGTTGTGCATGAGGAAAATATATCCTTCGATGCCTTTTTCCAGAAAAGAGAATATACCCCTGGCCTCTTCGACGGTCGGGGCAAAAAAAGCGATAGATCTCTTGCGAGCAAACTCCTGTCTGATGATACTTCTCCACGAACCCATGCGATCATGGTCATCACCTTGGACAGCATAGACTCCTTCTTTTACCGAGCTACTATCGGTAACTTTGGCTGGTATAGTCAGAGTATCTTGTCTCGGCAATGGTGGTGCGATCCTGTGTGCATTTTCTAGTATATCGCTCGAGATCAGTGAATGGATGACTGAACCGACAGTAGTCGCATAGTAGTTCGCTAGTGTTCTCGCAACCTCGACGAATTGCGTGGGGAAGAACATAGCGGCCCGAACTCTGCCGAGTTTGCGTATGGTGAAGGCCGCTTTCTTTATCGAGGACTTCTCATTCTCAGCAGGTTTGACTGCGGTCACGATGGCGTGAATGGATCTGGAGCGTAGTGGTACTCCGACGACGGCACCTATCGGTATATCTCCGGAGGTGAAATATGAGAGCTCTTCGGCAACTTTGCTATTCGTCAAAGGAATGACGGTGATGATATTCATAGGTGTATTTATACCATTATTTGCTATACTAGCAATGCAGATCAGTATGTGAATATATGAATGATACGGATATGCATGTGAATACGAACCGAATTACGCAATGAATAAGGAATCTTTCAATATACAAGGTTTAGGTGGAGCGAAGACGTTGAAGGGCACGATCCAGATAAATGGTGCCAAAAACGCCGCACTCAAAGCCATGGCAGCGGCAGTCCTTTTCGATGGGCCAGTAGAATTGCACAATATACCAGACACTGAGGACATCCATACGATGACAGAGATATTGGAGAAGTTGGGAGCGCAGGTGACCCATGGCGCTAGTGTAAAGATCGATCCGACAAATATAGATGCCACTACTATCGATCCCAAACTAGCCGCGATCATGAGAGCTTCGATCGTACTGACGGGTTCATTGTTGGCACGATATGGCAGAGTGACTTTCCCTGCACCTGGTGGCTGCGTCATCGGCGCGAGGCCGATCGACCAATTCCTGAAAGGTTATGAAAAAATGGGTGCCGTGGTCACGGAGAATGACTGTAGTTATGCGATCGAGTTTGGCGGCCAGGGGGAAGAAGATCCAGGATCGCTCGGCCTCGTGGCTGGTGGTATGATCCGTGATCCGAGAGTAAAAAAGGACATAACTATCGATTTTGAAATGATAACAGTTGGAGGAACGGAGACACTGATGATGGCCGCGGTCCTGGGTAATGGTACGGTCACCTTGAATAATTGCGCGCAAGAGCCGGAAATAGTGAATGTAGCCGAATGGCTCAATGAATGTGGTGCACATATCAGCGGCGCCGGAACTGATACGATAAAAGTCCGTGGTACAGCAGGAAAGTTGCTATCTCCAACAACTCCATATACCGCGATACCGGATCGCATCGAAGCTGGCAGCTACCTCATACTGGGTGCTTTGTGTGCAGAGCAGCTGACTATCGAGAATTGCAGACCAGATCACCTGAAGGTATTGATCGATCTACTCATCCAGTCTGGAGTGCCTATAAAGATATATAATGGTGATGTTGGTAATGGTCGCGACGGTTCTATTTCAATAATTGGAAATACCAAGCCGAATGCCATGTTCAGGCCGTTCGATGTATCAACGAGAGAATATCCCGGATTCCCAACGGATCTCCAGGCGCAGATAGTGACATACCTCACACAGGTGACTGGGAAAAGTACAGTTGTAGAAAATATCTTCGAAGGAAGATTCAAATACATCGATGACCTACAGAGGATCGGTGCTGGTGTTACATTGGATAGTTCAAGCAAGGTTTCCATCACAGGACCACGGGAACTACGAGTGGCTGGTAATGTTGCGAATACTACGAATCTCCTTGCGCACGACATTCGTGCAGGATTCGCTATCGTCATGGCGGCACTGGTTGCGGAGGGTATATTTACTGTGAGTAATGTGTATTTCATCGACAGAGGCTATGAAAAAATGGAAGAAAAACTGCGAGCGCTCGGCGCCAAGATAGATCGCGTGCAATCGAGATAGATTGTGATATAGTCCTCAATATGAGTATATTTTCACCGAAATTGGGTATCGACTTGGGTACTGCTAATACTCTGGTATTTGTTCCAAAAAAGGGAATAGTATTGAATGAACCTTCAGTAGTAGCGATATCTCAAGTTGATAGAAAAGTCATGGCAGTAGGTAATGATGCAAAGGAGATGATCGGCCGAACGCCGGATGGTATCGTGGCATATCGACCGATGAAAGATGGCGTGATCGCTGATTATCGAGTGACTGAGGCCATGCTCCGATATTTCATCGATAGAGCCTTGGGAAAATTTAGCCTATTCAAACCTGACGTGATGATATCTGTTCCAGCGAGCATCACCTCTACAGAACGTCGTGCGGTCATCGAGGCAGCTATACGTGCTGGTGCCAAGAATGCCTATGTGGTGAAGGAGCCGATCTTGGCCGCGATCGGTGCTGGTATACCGATCCAAGAGGCCAAAGGTCACATGGTCGTCGATATCGGTGGGGGGACGACAGATGTTGCAGTGATCTCTCTAGGTGGGATCGTTGCCTGTAATTCCGTGAAATGTGCCGGCAACAAGATGGACGCGGCGATCGTCGACTACGTAAAGAAAACTTTCAATCTGGCGATAGGGGATCACATGTCAGAGATCATCAAGATCACCATCGGTTCCGCTATACCTCTAGATCAGGAACTCGTCATGGTCGTGAAGGGTCGCGACTATATCTCAGGACTACCACGTTCGACTGAGATCAAGACCAATGAGATCGTCAAAGCGATCGCCTCACCACTCCGCGACATGATCAAGGCGATCAAGGATGTTCTCCAGGAGACGCCACCAGAATTGGCTGCGGATATCATCGATCAAGGGATCATCATGACGGGCGGTTCGTCCATGCTCCGCAATCTACCAGAACTCGTATTTCGTCGTACTGGTGTGAAGGCTAGACTCGCTGATGAGCCACTCCTCTGTGTTGCCAAAGGTACTGGAACTGTTCTAGATCACCTAGATTCATACAAGAAGACGATTATTGCCAAGAGGTAGAAGTAAATATTCAATATTCAATGACGCAATATCCAATAGGAATAGATCAACTCAGATCACTCTCTCACCACGCGTACGCTATCGTCGGTGGTGACAGTGCACGCGCAGAACTTATCGAAACACTGGAGAAGCAACACGGTGTGAAGTTGCACGGAGATCAGGATTTCTATGATCACCGGTATGTCAACTTTACGATCGACGATGCCAGAGAAGTGAAGTCTATGCATTCTATGAGACCGGTTGTGGTGGATGGTAGGAAAATATTCATATTGCAGATGGACAATATATCCATGGAGGCACAAAATGCGTTGTTAAAATTATTGGAAGAGCCGGCAGACTATGCACATTTCTTTATCATCATCCCATCTGCACACCTGCTGTTGCCTACAGTAAAGTCGAGGATACAGATCATCGATATCGGTCGGAGTGATGGCCATGCATCTGGTATCGCACCCGCGGTCTCGGCAGAAGCGCAGAAGTTCGTGAATGCCAGCGTCGCAAAGAGACTAGAGATGGTCAAGGTTCTCATGGATGACATTACCAAGGAAAAGAAGACGAAGCAGGACGCGATCGACCTTCTGAATGCGGTCCAGTCAGTAGTGTATGAAAACAAAGGGGCGAAGGAGGGGATGAAGGCATTGGAATCTATAGAAATAGCTAGGAGATATATGAATGACCGTTCACCGTCATTGAAGATGCTACTCGAATACGTGGCTCTGGAAATGCAAAATTGAAAAATCAAAATGGGAAATGACAATTTAAAATACAAAAATTTCCGTTGAAATTTTACATTCCATTTTTTACATTTGATTTAATGACCATTATGCTATACTTCATTATGTTCCGATTACTAGCAATTAATCACTGAAATATATGGCTTACGATTTCAATCCACTAAAGAAGCAACTAACAGGAGTCGAGGAATGGCTGAAAAAGGAGTTTCAGCAGATTCGCACAGGTCAAGCAACCCCGGCAGTACTCGACAATGTCAAAGTCGAGATATATGGCGCACCGATGGGACTAAAGGAGGTCGCTAGTGTCATCATCGAGGGAGCGAGAACTTTGCGTATAGCACCATGGGACAAGTCTCAGACGAAGGAAATAGAGAAGGCGATAACAGTGGCCAATCTCGGCCTATCTGTTGTGGTAGATGATCAGGGCCTCCGTGTGAATTTCCCTGAACTGACCGAAGACAGGCGCAAAGATATCGCAAAGATGGCCAAAGACAAACTAGAGGAAAGCAAGAAACAGGTCAGACAACATCGTGAAGGGATCATCAGAGATCTCACGGCCAAGGAGAAAGAGGGCGGATATGGCAAGGATGATATCTTCAGACTAAAGAACGAAACACAGAAGATCATTGATGAGTTGATAAAGAAGTTGGATGTGATGTATGAGAAGAAGGAGAAAGAAGTGTTGGGGTAGGGCATAGGGTAGTGACTAGTAGTTAGGGTTTAGTGGCTAGTGTCTAGTGTCTAGTGTTTAGTGACTAGTGGCTAGGGGGGGGAGTGTCTAGTGTTTAGTGACTAGTGGCTAGTAGTCACAATAACTAATCACTAACCCCTAATCACTAATCACTAATCACTAATCACTAATCACTAAACCCTATACCCTAGCCCCTAAACCCTGAATTCTATGACAATAATAATTTTTCTAATAGTTCTCGCGGTTCTCATCTTCGTTCACGAACTGGGGCATTTTCTATTGGCTAGATGGAATGGAATACGTGTGGACGCATTCAAGATCGGCTTTGGTCCAAAGATATTCGCATGGAAAAGGGGCGAGACCGAATACGGTCTGAACCTCATTCCGTTTGGTGGCTTCGTGAAGATACATGGAGAAAATCCAGATGATGACTCGATCAATGGTCCTGATAAAGAACGAAGCTTCGTGCACAAGAATAGATGGAGACAAGCTAGTGTTTTGGTTGCTGGAGTATTCTTCAATTTCCTATTCGCCTGGCTGATATATGTCGTTGTATTCAATATTGGCGTTACTGCCACCAAGGACGGCTTCGAGCAATACACGAAATATTTTACGAACAACAGGATCATGATCACTTCGATAAGTCCTGGATCACCAGCGGAGTTGGCTGGATTAAAGATGGGGGATGTTATTTCAAATGTAAAGCTGAATAGCGCTGTACCTGCCACTAGTACCCTGAACATTGTCGGCATACAAGATACGATCAATGCTAGTCAGGGGAATGTTGTCATGTTCAGTTTCATTCGAAATGAGGTGCCGAACACAGTTTCCGTACTTCCAAAGTCTGGGCTCGTCAATGGTAAATACGCCATCGGTATCGCTATGCAGGATGTCGCTGATCTCAAGTTGCCATTCTTTACATCTATATATGAAGGAGTTCATTACACTTATGTGATGATCCGTGACACGATCGTTGGTCTATACACATTTGTCACGAACATATTCCGCGGCACAGCGAACTTCTCTGACGTGACTGGTCCTGTCGGTATCGCGGGTATCGTAGGTAACGCGGCTGAACTCGGGCTCACGTATCTGCTCATGATCACTGCCCTCATCTCTATCAATCTCGGCGTTATCAATCTCATACCATTCCCAGCACTCGATGGTGGTCGCACTCTGTTCGTGGCTATCGAGGGTATCACGCGCCGCAGGATTCCGGTAAAGTTCTTCAATATTGTGAACATCATCGGATTCAGCTTGCTCATGCTACTCATGGTCGTGGTTACTTATAAGGATATTCTGAAATTGGTGAAGTAAGCTGCACGTACCCGCCATACTAATTTTCGTCCCGAGGACATTCTGTTATCAATATACCAACGCATTTTCCAAAGGATGAGTGAATCCTTGGAGCGAATCCTTTGTGAAAATGCTGGTGTATTGGGAACAGAGCCGCATGGTTGAAAATGAGTATGGGGGTACGTGCACAGACTTGATTACATATATAGCAAGAGCTGACAGCAAATTCAAAGTAATGTATGATTAGTGCATGAAACAAACCCATTTATTTACAAAGACCCGTCGTGAGGCACCAAGGGATGAAGTTTCGAAGAACGCTCAGTTACTCATACGTGCTGGATATATCCACAAGGAGATGGCAGGGGTATATGACTATCTACCGCTAGGGCTCAGGGTATTGAACAAGATCGTCGGCATCATCCGCGAAGAGATGAATGCTATAGGAGGGCAGGAAGTGCTTCTTTCCGCTCTGCAGGATAGGGCCAAGTGGGAGGCGACGAACAGGTGGGACGAAAAAATAGTCGACATCTGGTTCAAGACCAAACTACAGAATGATACAGAGCTCGGACTCGGATTCACGCACGAGGAGCCATTGACTGCACTCATGAAAGATCACATCCAGTCGTACAAGAATCTACCCCAGGCTATATATCAGTTCCAGAACAAGTTTCGCAATGAGACCCGAGCCAAGTCTGGCATATTGCGAGGACGTGAATTCCTGATGAAGGATCTGTATTCATTTAATATTGACGAAAAGACTCATGATGAATATTACGAATCCGCGAAGAAAGCATACATCAGGATCTTTGATAGACTCGGTATCGGGGGAGAGACCTATGTAACATTCGCTAGTGGAGGATCGTTCTCGAAGTATTCACATGAGTTCCAGACTATTTGTGAAGCGGGTGAGGATATCATATTCGTCAATGAGGCCAAGAGGATCGCCATCAACAAGGAAGTTTTGAATGATGAAGTGTTGAAGGATCTGGGACTGGATAGGAGTGATATGGTGGAAAAGAAGTCAATAGAAGTTGGCAATATATTTTGTTTAGGAACGAAGTTCTCGGATGCTCTCGGCCTGAATTACAAAGATGAGACAGGTAACATCAAGCCAGTTGTTATGGGTTGTTATGGCATAGGTCCTGGAAGAGCTATGGGTACCATCGCCGAGGTCTGGTCTGATGACAAAGGTTTGGTATGGCCGGAGTCTGTGGCACCATTCCAGGTACATCTCATCGCTCTATATGGCAAGGATGACAAGGTGCGTAAAGCGGCAGATGAGCTGTATACGAAACTCTCCGAAAATGGTGTTGAGGTTCTATATGATGACCGCGAAGGCAGTGCGGGCGAGAAGTTTGGTGACAGTGATCTCATAGGTATTCCATGGAGATATATCATCAGTGAGAAAACCCTGGCGACGGATTCTGTGGAAGTGAAGGATAGGAAGACAGGTAAGGTGGAGATGAAGAAGGTATCGGAAATGATCAATATTCCCTTCTTCACCAAGGCTTCGAAGGGCGGGCAATAACCAATATAACGCAATGCCTAGCTTGTCAATTTTACATGTTGCACTAGTGTGATAGTCTTCTACATATATGTTCAAGAAATTCAAAGACAAGCTGTTTTCTCGCGCTTCGAATGATATCGGTATAGATCTGGGTACAGCCAATACCCTCGTCTATGTGCGCGGCAAAGGTATCGTCGTTAACGAACCTTCGGTAGTTGCTGTAAATCAGAAAACAGGCCAGGTCGTCGCTGTCGGGATGGCTGCCAAGGAAATGTTGGGACGAACGCCGACTCACATCACCGCTATTCGACCACTCGTTGATGGTGTTATCTCGGACTTTGAAGTAACAGAAGAGATGCTGGCATATTTCATGAAGCAGGCTGGTGAGTTCATGCCAAAGAAATACCTAGGACCTCGAGTCGTCGTCGGTGTGCCATCTGGGGTGACCAACGTCGAAGTGCGCGCCGTGAGAGACGCGACGAAGAATGCTGGTGCCAGGGAAGTCTATGTCATCGAGCAGCCGATGGCGGGCGCTATCGGTATCAGACTACCAGTCCATGAGCCAGTCGGTAGTATGGTGATCGACATCGGAGGTGGTACTACTGATATCGCCGTCATCTCTCTAGGAGGTATCGTCAGATCGAAGAATCTGAAGATCGCCGGTGACAAACTGAACACTGACATCATCTCATATATTCGCAATGAATTTAAAATATTGATCGGTGAAACGACCGCAGAACAGGTGAAACTCATCGTTGGAACAGTGTTGCCTGGAGATCCACTAGAGACGACGATACGTGGTCGTGATCTCATAACAGGATTACCTAGAGAAGTGATCATCACAGACTCTGATATCCGCGAGGCCATCTCACAGTCTATAGAAATACTGGTAAATACCGCCAAGGAGGTTCTGGAGACGACACCACCTGAGATATTATCTGATGTTATGAAACGCGGTGTACATCTGGTCGGCGGAGGTGCTCTCATCAAGGGGCTGGACGAGCTTCTGTCACAGACATTAAAATTACCCGTCACGGTTGCCGAGGAACCATTGACTGCTATAGCTCGCGGTGCTGGCATCATTCTGGAGGATTTGGAAAAGTATAGATCTGTTCTAATAGAAAGTGATGATGACATATATTCAAAGTCGTAATTCCAGAGGTGGAAATAGTTTTCGTTACACGACATTGTCGGTGTTTCTCATAGTTGTGGCTGTGATAGGTATCAGATTTCTGCTTCCAAACTTCTTTTCAGGATTCATGACGGCTATAGCTAGACCATTCTGGAGAACAGAATTTTCCATATATAGCGGACAACTCATGTCTGCAGAGGCGTTATTGAATTCCAAGGAAGATTTGATGAGGCGGTTGGATGAGGCGAATATGCGCGGCGCGACAGCCTTCGCTCTCGCCATCGAGAATACCGAACTGAAGTCTATGTTAGGTCGCGCGTCCTCCACACCTATCATCCTGGCGGCAGTCCTCAGTAAGCCGCCGCTCGCGCCATATGACAGTCTAGTATTGGACATAGGTTCAGAGAACGGTATCGTTGCTGGAAGTATGGTTTATGGTATGGGTAATGTTCCACTTGGCAAGATCACCGATGTTTTGGCGCATAGTTCCAAGGTTCTACTTTTCTCATCACCGGGACAAAGATTTGACGTATTGGTTGGCAAGACACATATCCAAGCCATCGCCCTAGGGAAGGGTGGTGGACAGTATGTTGTTGAGTTGCCACGTGATTCCAAAGTGATGGAGGGAGACACTGTCGCCATACCTAGTCTGAAAAGCAATCTATATGGTATCGTTAGTTCTATCGTTTCGGACCCTTCACAGCCATTCGAAAAAGTTCTGTTCGCTGTACCGTTGAATATTTTTGAGTTGAGATGGGTATATGTTGAAAAACCATGATGAAATCCATATTTAGAATCCTCATAGATATCGCGATCTTCATTTGCCTAGTGCATGCGTGGTGGTATTTTGCATTGCTATTGGCGATCATCGGTTTGTGGAATTTTGGATTGTATATCGAGATCATACTGGCAGGACTCATATATGATGCTTTGTACGGTACTATGAAAGTCACCGATATCATGGGGTCAATAGGACTAGTAGTTGGTGTGATCTTCTTCGTTATTTTGACGTTTATCAAAAAGCTGGTTAGAATCAGAGAGTAGGGTATAATGAGCGCAAGACCTCAGAATTATGGGATTCATGAATAAAATAAAAACCAATAACAGCGACGTGAATATCGATCCAGAATTCGAGCCTGTAAAAGGTGCTGATAGAGCCGTGGAGGATGGAACTCTGGACGATAGTGTTATCGCCGAAGAAGCTATGGGTGAAACTGTAAAGAAGTTCCGCGAGAAGTTGAAGGTCTGCGAGAGTGAGAAGATCGAATATCTGACTGGATGGCAGAGAGCCAAGGCTGACCTCATCAATGCTCGTAAACGCGATGAGACTGAACGTGCGGAGTTTCTGAAATATGCCAATGAAAATCTGATACATGATCTCATACCCGTTCTCGATCATTGGGATATGGCGAGGAGTCACCAGGAATCATGGGAAAAAGTAGACAAGAATTGGCGCGTCGGAGTTGAGTCCATCTTTACTCAACTAGTGAAAGCTCTCACAGAAAATGGTTTGGTTGAGATAGATCCTATGGGCGAGAAGTTCGATCATTCAAAGCACGAGGCTATGGCGTACGAACCTGTGAATGAAAAAGATAGAGATGGGGTCGTCGTGCAGGTCATTCAGAAAGGCTATGTATTGAATGGGAAGGTTTTGAAGGCCGCCAAGGTAAAGGTTGGTGAATGGAAGAAAGTTGGGGAGTGACAAGGCGAGGCCTCGTCGTGTACGCGTAGGAGGGTAGACCTCGTGCCCTCGTGCAATACTTGAAATTATGCACCAAATTGGGTAGTATACGAGTATGAATAATATGCTAGCCGTACAGAATCAGCCCCAATTCATCTCCCGCATCTTTACTGATCAGTCTGGGAGACAGTTTCGTATGCTTTTCTTGGTCTTGGTCGTTAATGGGGAATTCAAGGGACGACTAATATCTGCCGAACGTTTACCCGCACCATCACACGCTCAGTTGGCGGGAAAAGTTGCCACTGACCAGATGATGGGTGAATCTGGCGGAGTTTTCTGTTTGCCTATTACCTGCACTGAAAAGGAGCCATTTACGGAATACATCTCAGATTTCGCTCCTGTAGTTTCGCCATTTTTCTCTATCGATTTTCTAATAACTAGTCAACCTACTCGGGCGCCTTCTAAATATTAATTGCTAGTGGGGGACATCTAGTTTCTCTCACTATGAAAAAGTGTCAACTTTCTTGACACTTTTGACTGGGTACGGAAAGGGGTGAGGTGTAGGTAGTTCATTGAATTCAGGAAATAAAAAACCCTATTATACAGGCTATCCTGGATAATGGGTTCAGTAATGGGTGAGGGTGCGCTAATCTATTAGGACACTGAATGATTCGATTTGCATCGCCGCTACACATACCATGGCAACGGGGCTGAAAAATGCAGGAGTCTTGACGTGAGCATCGTTCAGAACGACTACTCCTGTGGTGGGTGGCACCTCGAGCAGGTATCTCAGATCCTGATCCTTGTCCAAATGACCTATATAGACCGTGCCAGATTTGGTCACGATGATGACTGACGTGTTCTTATTCACTTTATTTCCTACAGTTTGCTCCAACCTCCCTGTAAGGGTACTTAATGAGCTAGTTTGTTGAGGTTCTAAACTAGCCATAGTAAAGCATCGATATCAGTATTTGTCAATTCCCAATTATTAAATTATTAACTTACTAAAAATACAATGTCAAAAATCATCGGAATAGACCTCGGAACCACTTTCTCGGCAGTTGCCGTCATGGAAGCAGGAACACCGAGAGTCCTAGAGAACGCTGAAGGTGCGCGTACAACACCTTCGATCGTCGCCCAATCAAAAACAGGCGACAGGCTCGTTGGTCTCCTGGCCAAGCGTCAGGCAGTCACCAATCCAAAGAATACAATATTTCAGGTAAAGCGCTTCATGGGTCACAATTTTGACGATCCAGAAGTACAGAAAGATATCAAGAACGTATCATTCGACGTGAGAAAGTCCGCAACTGGCGGTATCGAAGTTAACCTATCAGGCAAGTGGCTCCGACCTGAGGAAGTGTCGGCTATGATCATCCAGAAGTTAAAGAATGACGCAGAAACAAGACTCGGAGAGAAGATCACTGAAGCAGTCATCACTGTGCCAGCATACTTCAATGATTCACAGCGCGCGGCGACCAGAGATGCTGGAAAGATCGCCGGACTAGATGTAAAGCGCATCATCAACGAACCTACAGCTGCGGCTCTAGCTTACGGATTCAATAAAAAGAAAGATGAAAAGATCGCCGTCTTTGACTTTGGAGGCGGTACTTTCGACATATCAGTTCTAGATGTTGGAGGAGACACGATCGAGGTAAAGTCTACTGACGGAGATTCACACCTCGGCGGTCGTGATATCGACGCCAAGATCGTGAATTGGTTGGCAGATACATTCAAGAAAGAGAATGGCATAGATCTGAAATCAGACGCATTGGCTCTGCAGAGACTAGATGAAGCAGCTGAGAAAGCCAAGATCGAACTTTCGACGGCGATGCAGACGGAGATAAATATACCGTTCGTTACTTCTGGCGCTGATGGACCGAAGCATCTCCTGGTCACTATGACACGCGCTATGCTAGAGGAGATGACAAAGGAGTTCATAGATCGCGCTATGATGATAACCAAGCGAGCGATAGATGCATCACCATTCAAGGTTGGTGAGATCAATGAAGTAGTTCTAGTAGGAGGGCAAACTCGTATGCCAGCTATGCAAAATGCAGTCAAACAGTTCTTCGGAAAAGATCCTCATATGGGAGTGAATCCCGACGAGGTGGTTGCGGTGGGCGCCGCTATTCAGGGCGGGATATTGGGTGGTGAAGTTCGAGATGTGTTGCTTCTCGACGTTATACCACTATCACTCGGGATCGAGACATTGGGCGGTGTTGCTACGAAACTCATAGAGAAGAATACTACTGTTCCTACTCAACGCTCACAGATATTCTCAACTGCAGCTGACAATCAGACTTCGGTGGAGATCCATATCTCTCAGGGTGAACGTGCTATGTCAGCTGATAACAAATCACTGGGCAGATTCATCTTGGACGGAATACCACCTTCGCCTCGCGGCATGCCACAGGTAGAGGTTACATTTGATGTTGATGCCAATGGCATATTGAATGTTACCGCCAAGGACAAGGCTACAGGCAAGGCGAACTCGATCAAGATCACGGCATCCTCTGGACTTTCGAAGGAAGAAGTGGAGAAGATGAAGGCCGAGGCGGCACAGCATGAAACTGAAGACAAAGCCAAACATGCGGCAGTAGAAGCGAAGAATATAGCAGAGCAGCTCATCTATACTTCAGAAAAAGCATTGAAGGATGCGGGTGAGAAGGTTCCAGCCGAAGTGAGAAAGGGTATCGAGGATAAGGTCGCTGACTTGAAACTCGTAAAAGATGGAGCTGATCTGGCGGCTATCAAGAAAGCAACCGAAGCTCTGTCGACAGAGATCCAGAAGATCGGTCAATATATGAATCAAAAGCCACCTGAGGGCGGCGCAGGAACTTCCGGCGCGGCTGGTTCGGCCGGCGCAGGTCCTGGTGGTCCCGGCACCAATCCTACTGGAGGTGCAGAAGGTCCGTCGACGGGCTCAGGGCAGGATAATGT
>Ga0194052_1000408_pt1 | contig 27933 bp, 26 predicted proteins | sample SepL226m_MetaG_FD_160117 | JGI IMG/M metagenome (GOLD analysis project Ga0194052, IMG submission 160117) | Anoxic zone freshwater microbial communities from boreal shield lake in IISD Experimental Lakes Area, Ontario, Canada - Sep2016-L227-6m | ecosystem: Environmental > Aquatic > Freshwater >...
GGCTTGCACGAAAGGCTATCGCTGCCAAGGTTTATCACGAGTGGATGCCCATTCGCACACCCGACACCGCCAATCTGCTCAAGATTTATCGCAGCTTCGACTTCGGCAATCTACTCTCACTGCACATGCTTGACACGCGCATTGAAGGACGCGATCAGCAATACGACAATTTTGGTGATGCCGATGGCGGCGTGACGCGCTACGTGACCGGCTTGACCAGCGGCACGGACGCGGCACGCAGGATGATCAGCACCACACAACAGAGCTGGCTCACCAGCAGTATTTCTTCATCCACCGCGAGCTGGCAGTTCCTGGGCAATCAGGACATCATGGCGCGCATGTGGTTTCCCGCTTCGGTTCTGCAAGCCTACGCCACGGCAGCAACCAACCCGGCGGGCGTTGCCAGCGCCATCAGCAACTACCTGACCGCCAAAGCCACTCGCGCTGCCGCTGGCACCGCCGCACTGACCCCGACTCAGATCGCACTGTTGAGTGCGCCCAAAATTCCGTACAACCTGGATTCATGGGACGGCTATCCTAGCAACCGTGAAGCCGTGCTGCAGACCATCAAGGCGCAGAAGAAGCGGTTGGTAACACTCTCGGGCGACTCGCACAATGCCTGGTTTGCCAACCTGACCACACTGGCCGGTGAAAAGGTGGGCGTTGAGTTTGCCGGCTCTTCGGTCACTGCACCCGGCTTTGAAAGTGTCGGTCTGGGTGCCATGGCAAGCTCGCTTGATGGCAGCGCCCTGGTAGCGCAGCTGGGTTCGGCAGCAGTGGGTGCCGGTCTGGGTCTGGTTGATGACTTGAACTACGCCGACACGATTCGCCGCGGCTACCTGCTGATGACCGTCACCAGCGATGCTGTCAAAGGTGAATATGTGTTTGTGAGCACCGTCAAATCTGCCACCTACACCGCCGCCGTTGGCAAAACCATCAGCGTAACGTCTGCAGGAACCGTCAGTTACGCCTAAAGCACCTCGGGTGACTGCACAGTCACCACAACCGTTTGGGCGTGCTCTGCACGCTCACGGTTGCGCAGCCACCAGACGGCGCCCTTCTTCACTGCGCATTCGTTGACATTCAAACCGATCAGTTGGGAGATCGCCTGTCCCAGCGTTGGTTGATGTCCGATCACCAGGACCGTACCTTTGGCGTTGGGCCATTGCACGAGTTCGAGCAACTGTGCCACACTGCAGCCAGGTGCGAGTTCCGCCTTGATTTTGTATTTGCGGCCCAGCGCCATCGCCGTCTGCTCGCTGCGCCGCGCCGGGCTCACCAGAATTCGTGTCGTGTCGGGTACTTGCCGGTCCAGCCACTTGGCCATACGCGCCGCCTGCTTTTCGCCACGCGAGGTAAGCGTGCGCGCCATGTCGTCACAGCCTTCAACCCAATCCTGTGCTTCTGCGTGGCGCCACAAGACCAGATCCATGTCAGTCACGCCCCGCGTCGTCGGGTCCGTTGTACCGCTCCATCAGAGCGGCTTGCGCGCCATGTGCGACACGCCGTGCGAGCGGCCTAACCCGGGCGTAACTGCCATCGGCCAGCAAATCCCAGGCATCAACTCCGTCATGCAGATAAGCCACCAGATCTTCGTCGATGATGCGCTGACGCAGCACCGGGTCGGTCACTGGCCAAGCCAGTTCAACCCGGCGCATCATGTTGCGGTTCATCCAGTCTGCGCTGGAAAGATAGAGTTCTTCCACTCCATTGCGACGGAAGTAGAAGACGCGCGAATGCTCCAGGAAACGCCCGATGACGGAGCGCACATGAATGTTGTCTGTCAGACCCGGCAGTTGTGCGGGCAGCATGCAGGCACCACGCACGATCAGGTCAATCTTGACGCCCATCTGTCCGGCCCGGATCAAGGCGTGGATGATCTTTTCGTCGGTCAAGGCGTTCATCTTGGCGACGATTCTGGCCTCGCCTCCGCCTGCCGCCAACTGCGCCAGATCGTTGATTTTCTCGACCAGCTTGGAGTGCAGGTAAAAAGGTGCCAGCAGTACCCGGTTCAACTTGGGCAATCGGCTGTGACTGGCCAGGTGGACAAAGATATTTTCGACATCCGCCGTCAACAGCGGATCAGCGGTGAGGTGACTCCAGTCTGTGTACAGACGGGCAGTTCTCGGGTTGTAATTGCCGGTGGACAGATGCGCGTAGCGTTTGAGTTGCTTGCCCTCGCGGCGCGTGATGAGCATCATCTTGGCGTGCGTCTTGAGGCCCACCACACCGTACAGGACCTGCGCGCCAATCGACTCCAGCATTTCGGACCAGTTGATGTTGGCCTCTTCGTCAAAGCGGGCTTTCAACTCTACGACCACCGTCACCTCCTTGCCACGCCGGACTGCCTCACGCAACAAGTCCATCAGTTCAGAATCACTGCCGGTACGGTAAATGGTCTGCTTGATGGCGAGCACCTGCGGGTCGTTCACCGCTTCGCGCAGAAAGCCCAGCACGGCGTCAAAACTCTCGAACGGCTGATGCAGCACGACATCGCCCGTTTTGAGTTTTTCAAAGAACGATACGCCGGGGGACAGCTGTGTCGGGTAACACGACTGGTAGGTGGGAAAGCAGAGCTTGGGCGCATCCACCAGGTCGATCAGTTGCGTCAAGCGCACCAGATTGACGGGGCCCGGCACGCGGTACAAGGCACCTTCAGGCAGTTCGAACTGCTTGAGCAGAAAATCCGAAAGATAAATCGAACAACCGGCCGACACTTCAAGCCGCACGGCCTGACCGTAGTGACGATGTTGCAGACCATGGCGCAAGGCAGTGCGAAGGTTCTTGACGTCTTCCTCATCGACCGCCAGATCGGAGTGACGCGTCACGCGAAATTGTGAAAATTGCCCGACATCGCGACCTGGAAACAACTCTGCCAGGTTGCCGCGAATCACGCTCGAAAGCGATACAAAGTAGTTGCGATGCCCGGAGACTTTGTCCGGCATGCGAATCATGCGAGGCAAGACCCGAGGCACCTTGACGATCGCAATATCGTTTTCGCGCCCGAAGGCGTCGCGTCCGCCCAGACGGACGATGAAATTGAGCGACTTGTTGGCTACTTCAGGAAAGGGATGCGACGGGTCGAGACCTACTGGCAGCAGCAGGGGTTTGACTTCGCGCTCGAAATACTGTTTGACCCAGCGCCGCTGGGCCGCGTTGCGCTCACCATGCGAGACTATCTTGATGCCCTGTGCTTCCAGTGCCGGCATCAACTCGTCGTTGTACAAGGCGTATTGGCGCATGACCAAGGCATGTGCGGTTTGCGACAGGCGATTGAATGAAGCGACCGAGAACAGGCCTTTGTCGTCCTTGCGCTGGCAAGCCACCAGATGAGGCTCTGCCCGGACTTCAAAGAACTCGTCCAGATTGGAAGACACGATGCACAGGTAGCGCAGCCGCTCCAGCAAGGGTACGTCCCTGCGGTGCGCCCAGTCGAAGACGCGCTCATTGAACGCCAGAATGCTCTGATCGCGGTCCAGCAACGCCACATCAGACGAAGCTGCAGTCAATTTCGGCTGACGAGAGAAAGAAGACATACGGTCTTGCGCCCAATTATTTCAAATATGTGACCAATTATTGAATAGTTAAATGACAGCCTTGTGACAAACCCAATCAGGGCTGGCTCGGCATTGTCATTGCATGCCGCTCTTTGTCATTGCGGGCTTGACCCGCAATCCAGTGGTGGCGTGCACTGGATCCCGGATCAAGTCCGGGATGACAATCTGGACGTTCGGGGTGACAGCCACCGCCATGGGAACCGCGGCTGCACCCTTACCTTGAAGTGCTGGCCAGTGCAGCAAGGCCAGGCTTCCGTCCAGGTGCTCGACCAACGCAGTGCGGCTTTCAACCCAATCGCCATCGTTGCAATACAGCGTGCCGTTGATGTCACGCATCTCGGCCCGATGGATGTGGCCACAAACCACACCCTGATGGCCGCGCCGCTTGGCCTCGTGCGCCACCGCGACTTCAAATTGCATGACGTAGTTCAATGCCTTCTTCACCTTGTGCTTGAGGTAAGCCGACAACGACCAGTAAGGCAAGCCCAGACGAGCCCGAATGTAATTGAGATGACGATTAAGCTTCAGCGTGAATTCGTACAGGTTGTCACCCAGATAGGCGAGCCACTTGGCACACTGAATGACGCCGTCGAAGTGGTCGCCGTGCGTGATCCATAGATCGCGGCCATCGGCAGTGCGGTGAACCGCGTCTTCGACGACCTCAACACCACCGAACTGGTGGCCGATAAAGCCACGGGCAAATTCGTCGTGATTTCCTGGCACAAAAATGACGCGGCAGCCTTTGCGCGCGCGACGTAGCAGCTTCTGCACCACATCGTTATGCGACTGCGGCCAGTACCAGCGCCGGCGCAGTTGCCAACCGTCCACAATGTCACCGACCAAATAGAGAAAGTCACTCGGGTGCGCCTTCATGAAGTCGAGCAAGGCGTCGGCCTGGCAACCAGGTGTGCCCAGATGCAAATCAGAAATAAAGATGGCGCGGTAGCGTTGGCCTGTCGATTCATCATCAGCGTCTTCGGTAGACGCCGCTTGGCTCCAACCCATCGATGGCGCCATGAAGTCGAACGCCAGGCGCATCAGACCCCCAGAAAATGCTTGCGATAGCGGCTGGGTAAATCCTGAATGCGCATCATCATGGGCAGATCAGCAGTGTTGAAATCAGGATCCCAGGCCGGCGCACCCAGAACCTTGGCGCCCAGGCGGAGATAGCCCTTGATCAAGGCCGGTGGCTCCACCTCCAGCGCGCTGTTCAAGCGCTCAACCGGCAACGGCAGGCGTGGACGCACATGGTGTTCAATCGGTGCCAGGTGCGTTGCCTTGAGTTGCTGCCAGATACTGGCTGCCACATCGCCGCTGACGATGCCGTTGTGCAGCATGGGGATGCTGGCGCAGCCAATCATGGTGTCGAGCTTGTTGCGCACCATGAACTCGGCCAGTGCACCCCACAGCGTCATGATGACGCCGCCATGCCGGTAGTCCGGATGCACGCAGCTGCGCCCGAGCTCCACCATGCGCTCACGCAAGCTGCGCAGACGTGTCAGATCAAATTCGGTGTCGCTGTAAGTGCTGCCAACGCGGGTCGCCTGCGCTGGGGTCAGGAGTCGGTAGGTTCCTACAACCTCTCTGGTGACCTGGTCGCGTACCAGCAAATGCTCGCAGTAGTTGTCGAACAGGTCCACGTCGTGCCCCGGCACCGTGGTGTTCAATCGCGCACCCATCTCGTCGGCAAAAACCCGGAACCGCAAACGCTGAGCCTGGCGAATTTCGTCTGCGTGCTGGGCCCATGAAACGGTGAGCGCTGCTCGCTCAACCGGGGCCGCTGGCGCCGGGCTGGAACCGGAGAAAAAAGAAAGAGAGCGATGGCGCAAGCCCTTGGGCAAGGATACGGGTGACAAGGCAAAAGTGGGGTTGGGCAGCTCTCTCACATCATTCTCCAGGTTGTTTCATCCCCCTATGGTGGCGTCTCTTCATTACGGCTTGGTGGCATCTTCGTGGCAATTTGATGACGACGCTTTTTCGTCGTATCGGCGCTACTTTGCCGATGCCGGGAGCTTGCTGCAGCGACTCTTGCCGCGCGAAATGACGCACTCGATCAGCGGCACGCCGTGGATGCTGTATTCGGTCAGCATCCAGTCGCCTCCGGGCTTCGGGTCAAGCCGGTCCAGCGTTGCAAATCCGTACTCGGATCGCGCCGCGTAGTCCTCGACTTCTGCGCTTGGGTACAGCTTGGCGCTTGAAGGCAGTACTTCTGGAACCAGCCCTTCAATGGCAGATCCGGAATTGCCAAGAACCAGAGATGCCGGGTGATTGCTTTTGAAACTTATCGCTTCAAACAGGTGCACATGGCCATGCATGGCAACCGAGACGCCCTGTGGAAAAAGTCGCTCCGGGTACAAGGCACTGAAAACCGACTGCAAGGCCTCGTTACCGCCAGGCTTGAATCGGCTGATGTCTTTCACCGGGGCCACAGCCAGCAAGGGGTGATGACTCATGAAGAAGTTCTCTGCCTTTGATTGTGTGAGCTGTGCCACTTGTTGCATCTGCTGCAGGTACTTGCCGTAAGCGACATCTTTGGTCGTCATGGGCTTGCCCTGCGTCCTGGAAGAATCAAAAACAATCAGTTGTGTGTCGCCCGCCAGTGGTACGGCATACGGCGCCGAGTAGTCAGCCTGGGCATCAAACGCCGGGTCATTGCAGGAACGCGCCTCCTGCCAGGTTTGCGCGTCAATGAACCTGAACCAGCCTTGTCCGGCGCGGTAGCACGACTCGTGGTTGCCACGCACAAAAACCCAGGGAGCGGCGGCCAGCAAGGATTTGGCGGGTTCAAACAAATCAGCCAGCCAGGCATCAAAACCATAGCCCCAACGGCTGTTGGCACAACCCGCATTGCCGGGAGGACAAGGGCTTTCCCGATAATGAATGTCACCAACATGAATCACCAGATCGGGGCGCAGTGCTGCAGCACTTTGTGCGACCTGGGCGAAAGGCCATTTGACCGGATCATTGCAGGGCTGAAAGGCATTCTCGGACGCTTTCATCCGGCAGCCGGTATCGCCAATCAGGACGATGCGCTTGATCTGGGCACGCGGCGCCGGCACTTCCTGTCCAGCGACGCGCCCACGCAGTGCCCCTTTGGGCCACTTGGCTTCGCACGTCAATACGTCAAAGGCTGATGGCTTGCTGTCCTTTTGGGCATTGTCGCCACGCAGCGCTGGTGTGGCCGCAGCTGCGCGCACATCCATGCGGCGGTGCGGCTGCTCGTCCCACGAGACAGCCGGGCATGTTGCGGCCCGGGTCAACGCACGCACAATGGCGTTCTGACCCTCGCCCTGCACCGTAAACACGATCTCCGGTGCGACCTCGGGCAAGCTCTGCGCAAAACAGACGGAATGTATCAAGGCAGCGGCCCAGACCAGATGCCAGGTCCTGCAATCGGGAAACGCCACCTTGATCAGCTTGGCAAGTCGGGTCGTGGTCACAAGATAGTTCTAAAGAATAAGTCGGCCGCAAGACCGAGCCGAGCAAAGCATTCTCTGAGACCCATATGACAAGGCCGTGACTGCCACCATCGGCGTTGTTTTCTGCCAGCGGTTCAGCGCGGTTTTGCCTTGACTGCGCGCTTCTCGAAATGTTTCAGCGCCACATAGGTAGCAACGCCCATCAAGCTCGAAAACGTCAAAAATCCACCGTAAGCCAAAGGCCAGGGTATGCCCTGCGTCATCATCGAGAATTCCGACATGCCGCCCATGCCGGCCAGGATGTTGACCGGCATGAAGACGACACCAAAGACGGTGAGCTGGTTGATGCGCCGGTTCTGGTTGATGTTGATGAAACCGATGGTGGCGTCCATCAGGAAATTGATCTTGTCAAACAGGAAGGAAGTGTGGCTGTTGAGCGACTCGATGTTGCGCAGAACCTGCTTGGCATCGTCAAACTGGGTCGGCGACCAGATTTTGCTTCGCATCAGAAAGTTGATGGCGCGCTGGGTATCGAGAATATTGCCACGGATGCGCCCGTTCAGATCTTCCTCTTCCGCAATGTCGCCCAGGATGGCGGCAGCTTCACCGTCACTGATGGTTTCACTCAGGACCTGACGCCCGACCTGGCCCAAGGTGGCGTAGATGTCTTCCAGGGAATCGGCAGAGTACTCAACGTCTGCGCCATACAGATCCAGCAGAACATCATTGCAGTCGGTCACATAGCCCGCCTGTGTCCGAGCCCGCCGTCGCTGCAGGCGAAACACCGGAAGCTCCTCATTGCGCAGGGAGAAAAGGATTCCCTGGTGCAGGATAAAGGCAACCGGAATGCTGCGTGAATTGCCCTCGCGGTCCAGCAAAAAGTTGGATAGCAGGTGAATTTCGCCGTTGTCCTCGATGTGGTAACGGGAACTGACTTCAAGGTCCGTTACCTCGCCAGGATCCGGCAGGTTCAATCCAAAATGTGCTCCGACATAAGCCCGTTCGGCCTTGGTGGCACCCAATAAATCAATCCAGATCGGTTTGATGCCTTCAAGATTCTTGCGGCTCTCAATCGGTATCTGCCGCAGTCGCCCATCCTGCAATTCAAAGGCGTTCATCTGACTTTCATCAAAGACCGGCTCGCGGGCGCCAACCAATTGCTCACGAAGCTGATCTGACACTTCCCAAAGCACTTCGTTTTCCTGGGTGGTCGGAATCTGCTCCCACATCAATTTGGCGTCTTCCGGGGGCAAGGCTTCAAGAATGCTGCCAATTTCCTCCGCTGGCAGCTGGGCAATCAGGTTCTCCAGTTCGACCAGATGCTGACGTTGCACAAGCGTTTCTACAATGTCATGGCGCGGCATGTTCTGGCCATGCACCATGCCTTCCACCCGCTTTTGCTTCTTCAGCATTTCGGTGACTTTTTCGAGGGACATGCTTGGATCTTCTTGTTTCAATTCAATTCCGGTTTGAGTTTACTCGGGTCATGACGTCACAAAGTTGAAACCTTGTTCGACCAGAATTCAACTTTCAACCGAGTTGTCATTGTTCCATGTACAAATACGAAGAAACGGTCATTTCCGATTGCGGCCTGCGCTACACGTCCAAAGAACCTGGCTCGCCCTTCCAGGGCATGGCAGGCTCGGGCGAAACACTGAGTTGTATCAAATGCGGCCGACACAAATTGCGCAGAAATGGAACATTCAAGCGCTACCTGAGCTCGCTGATGTTCTTTTGTCTGGACTGCAAGCCGGCCCAAGTCAAGCAGTAGGCAACGCACTGGCGTCGGCCAGGCATTCTTTGTCCCGCTGCGCTGGGGTGCGATTCAATAGCTGATCGAGAATATCGGTCACCTCAAATACCGCTCGATTCTCGATCCGCTTGACCGCAGCACGATAGTCTGGCAAGTTCTGAATCATTTTCAGCACTGCCGAACGAATGGCACGCTGCGAGGGCAGCACCAGCCCAACACCTTGTTCGCGCACCCACACGGCGTTGTAGCGCTCTTGCGGCATGGTCATTCTGTTGTTGAACGTAATGACAGGCAAGCCTAACTGCACCGCCTCACTGAGGCTGCCAGGGCCAGGTTTGCCGATCAGAAAGTCGCCCAGCCGCATATAGAGTTCAATGTCCGATGTAAATCCCATGACGACATGCTTTGCCTGTGTGTCTAGTGCCTCCAGCTGACCCTGCAAAGTACTGTTGTGCCCGCAAAGCAGGATCAATTGCACGTCTGCCAGCATTTTCGCGATGCTCAGCATTTGCGTCGAACCGTGACCACCGAACAGAACAATGCCAATCGGCTGCTGCGGGTCCAGGCCCAGCTTGCGACACTCCTCCTCGCGACTGAAAACGGGTGCACGGTAGAAGGCCGGGCGCAGAATCATGCCTGAGGTGAGGCGGATCTTTTCAGCTGCACAACCAGCCAGGCGGGCTTGAGTTGCCGCATGCTGTGTGCCACAGACCAGGTACTGCGATGGCCCCGCCTCAATCCAGAAGTTGGGGGGATAGTCCGCCATATCGGTCATGACTGTGACAAACGGCGTCTCACCCAGTGCGCCAGCCACCGACTCACACAGCGCTTTGTTGAAGTTCGGCACCAAAGAAACGACGAGATCGGGTTGACTGGAGCGCCAATGCTGCTGGAGTCTGTCGACAACGCTCGCATGACTGAACCGGATCATTCCGTGCAGCAATTTCAGTTCAGTCGCCAGACCGTAGGTCCAGCCGCGCTCCAGCCGCATGTTGTAAATGGATTCCGGCGCGATGCCGGTGAATTTACGAAACGAGTTCTTGGGATCCAGCACCTCCACCAGATTGATCAGACGTACCTGCCAGGGTCGGGTCTGCTCGCGAATCACCTCCTGCAATGCCAAGGCTGCCGAGCGGTGACCGCCACCAAAGTTGAAGTAAACAAGATCAATCGTCTTCATGGCAGGCCCGATCATCACCCCTGCAGATTACAGTTCCGTGAAGGACACCGGTGCCAGCAAAGCATCCGAGAGCGAGTGTCTTGCTCCTGTCATCAAATGTTCGTATTTCCAAGCCAGACTACTTTCCTGCCATTTCAAACTTGGGGAAATCTAGCCATGAAAATTACGGTCATCGGTGCCGGCTATGTGGGTCTGGTAACGGGCACCTGTCTGGCCGAAGTTGGTAATGATGTGATCTGCTTTGACACGGATTCCGAAAAGGTCAGAATGCTGCAGAACGGCGACATACCGATCTACGAGCCGGGCCTCAAGGAGATGATCCGGCATAACGTCAGCGGTGGACGGCTTCACTTTACCGACGACGTCGAAAAGGCCACTCACTTTGGCACCGTCCAGTTCATCGCTGTCGGTACGCCTCCTGCGCAAGATGGCAGCGCCGATGTCAAGTACGTGCTGGAGGCAGCGAGGAACATTGGCAGGTACATGAACGACTACAAGGTTGTGGTTGACAAGAGTACGGTGCCGGTTGGCACCGCCGATGCGGTCGGGGCGCTGATAGCACAGGAACTGGCGTTGCGCGGTGTGAATACCCCGTTCAGCGTTGTCTCGAATCCCGAGTTTCTGAAGGAGGGCGCAGCCATTGACGACTTCATGCGGCCTGGAAGAATCGTGCTGGGTTGCGATGACGAGCAGGCTGCCTTGAATATGCGGGCACTTTATGCGCCTTTCCAGCGGCATCATGACCGCCTGATCCTGATGGACATTCGCAGCGCAGAACTCACCAAATATGCGGCCAACGCGATGTTGGCCACACGCATCAGTTTCATGAACGAGTTGGCCAATCTTGCCGAGAAGCTCGGCGCCGATATTGAACAGGTACGCAAGGGTATCGGCAGCGATCCACGCATCGGCTACGACTTCCTCTATGCGGGTGCCGGCTACGGCGGCTCGTGTTTCCCGAAAGACGTCCGCGCACTCATCAATTCAGCCCGTGATGATGTTGGTATCGAGTTGCAGGTGCTGACAGCGGTCGATGCGGCCAACCAGAAGCAAAAGCATGTTGTGGGTGACAAAGTGAAGGCACGCTTTGGCGCCGAGCTCACCGGCAAGCATTTTGCATTGTGGGGTCTGGCCTTCAAAGCCAATACGGACGATATGCGCGAAGCCAGCAGTCAAACCTTGATCAACGATCTGCTGGCGGCGGGGGCAACGATAACGGCCTACGACCCGGTTGCCATGGCACAAGCCAGAAGTGTCTATCCCGATGCACACGGCTTGAGCTACGCCGCCTCGTCGATGGAAGCGCTGCAGCAGGCCGACGCATTGCTGATCGTGACCGAATGGAAGGAATTCAAAAGCCCTGACTTTCCCGCGATCATGGCGGCGCTGAAGCACCCTGTCGTCTTTGATGGCCGAAACCTGTACGACCCGCACTTGATCCGTGCAATGGGTTTCGAATATTTCGCCATCGGGCGCTAATCCGTGTCAATTCCAAGGAGACCTTACCCATGTCGGCATTTTTCGAACAACTGGCCATCCAGCGCCGGGACGACCACCGCTACTATCACCACAGCCGCGTCAACCAGACCCTGCATCTGATCAGTGCAGTGAGCTTTTTGGTGGCCTATGTATTTCTGTTCATCCAGCCTGCCGTCGCGGCTCTGATCGGTTGGTTGATTTCCATGACCACGCGCCAGTCAGGCCACTTCTTTTTTGAGCCGCGTGGCTACGATCAGGTCAATCAGGTCAGCCACGAATACAAGGAGGAAATCAAAGTGGGTTATAACCTGCGTCGAAAAGTCGTGTTGCTGTCGATCTGGGCTGCTTCACCGCTGCTGCTGCTGCTTGATCCGAGCCTGCTGGGTCTGTTGGCGATCGACACCAGCATGACTGGCTTCATCCATCACACCGGTCTGATCTGGTTGGCCCTGGGCATTGCAGGTCTGGCATTTCGGACCATTCACCTCTTCTTTATCAGGGACTTCATGTCGGGGCTGGTGTGGATGACGAAGATCCTGACCGATCCGTTCAATGACATTGTTCTGTACTACAGATCGCCGTTCGCGCTGTTGCGCGGTGAATGGCTCGATCCGCGACAAGAAACCAGTCCGCTTTGATGCAACGGCGCCAGACCTTCAAACTAAAGGCGTGCCTGCAGAAGCTCAAGAAGAATGCGGCGCTTGATGGACTTGTTGGTGGTGGCCGGGTCACACAACCACCAACCATCGCCTCGCATTTTTTGAGCAGCCCTGACAAAACGGGTGGCAACTTCGTCAAAGTCCTGTTGTGTGTAGTTCAGACTGAAGATGATTCGTCCGGTCCCGACCCAGCTCAGTGCCAGACCTTCGAGTCGAAGGTAATACTGAAACAGCCAGTTATAGCAGGCGGGTTGCGTGTACAGCACCGTCCAGATCGAAGACAGATTGGCGACCTGCACCGGCACTTTGGATTCAAGCAGCAGCCGATTGAGCGTCCGTGCCCTTTGATTCCAGGTTTCATCCAGATCGACGTAAAGACTGCGAATTTCGACACTGTCGAGTTGTTTGAGGAAGACGTGCATGGCACCCATGACATAGGGATGGGCATTGAAGGTCCCCCGGGCAAAGCAGATATCTGCTGGCACCGCATCGCTGTAGCGCTTCATCCAGCCGCTCTTGCCACACAAAACACCCACTGGCAGACCTCCGCCAAGCGTCTTGCCGTAGGTCACCATGTCAGCGCGCACACCAAAGTACTCCTGGGCACCGCCCGGAGCCAGCCGAAACCCGACAAACACCTCATCAAAAATCAAGGCGATGTACTTCTCATCGCAGATTTGACGCAACTCTTTCAACCACACGACGTAAGCTGTCCGGGAAAATCCGGCGCGGCGCGAACTGTCGAGCAGGGCGGAATCGCTGTGCGCGGCAGCGTTGGGGTGCAGTGCTTGCAAGGGATTCACCAGCACGCAGGCAATGTCGTTGCGGTGCCGCAGCACCCGCAAAGTGGCGGCGCTCATTTCGGCCAGAGTGAAGGTATCACGGGCCGCAACCGGGTTGCCAATGCCGGGCTGCACATCACCCCACCAACCATGGTAAGAGCCACAAAACCGCAGCACCTTGTCTCGCTTGCTGTGATAACGCGCCAGTCGCACGGCCTGCATGACAGCTTCGGTACCGGACATGTGAAAGCTGATTTCATCCATGCCGGAGATACGCTTCAAGCGTGCCACGTTGTCAGCGACCACAGGGTGATAGGAGCCCAGGACCGGTCCCAGTGCCCGCACCCTATCGGCCCCCTGATCAATGCATTCTTTGTAGAAGTCATTGCCGAAGAGGTTGACGCCGTAGGAGCCGGTCAGGTCGTAGCAGCAGTTGTCATCAAGATCCGTCAACGTGACGCCTGCACTGGAATTGGAAAAGGAACCCGCCTTCAGTTGCTCGCCCACGAGTTGTCGGAACTGGAACGGGATTCGGTAGGCATTGATGAACTGCAGGTCCGACAGACCGCTCGCGACTTCAAGACTGGCTTGTCGGCCTTTACTGAAGCGCAGCGCATATTGCGCGACCAATGCGCCAAACGCCCGCTTGCGATCATCAACCACCGAAGGCGTCGCACCATCGAGTTCAAACGCAGCCCCTGCCTGGTAGCTGTAGACTCGAAGCCAGCCCGAAATGCGCTTCGCAATTCTTGGATGTCCAGCCAGCGAACGATGTTTGGCGAGCGAGAGTTCCACGCGATGGCGCAGGCGACTCGCCACCAGCAATAGGATGGCCGCACCGAGCGCGCTCAGCAACAGCGGATGGAGTCCGTTCAAATCAGTCACACCGAGTACCTTCCAATTGAAGTCCAAAACACCATCCAGTCACGCGAGCCTGCGTCAGACCATTCAGAATCTCCTGCACCAGGAAGACATCAACTTTCTGCTGACGAATCGCCTGCCCCGGCGCTGGCTCACCCAATGGATGGGGCGCTTTAGCAAGATTGAAACGCCGTGGCTGCGCGACCTGTCCATCCGTGTCTGGGCTTTCTTCTCTGAGCTTGATCTGAGCGAGGCCAAGAAGACCACATTTCGCAGCATGCACGACTGCTTCACACGCGAGCTCAAGGACGGTGCCAGACCGGTTGACATCGATCCGCTGGTGCTGGCAAGCCCGGTCGATGCCATCGTCGGGGCGCACGGCCCGATTCGGGGAACCCAGGTCTTTCAGGCCAAGGGCTTCCCCTACACGCTCGAAGATTTGCTTGGACCTGATGAGAACGTGCAGGACTGGCAGGACGGCTATTTCGCGACCCTGCGCCTGACCTCCAGCATGTACCACCGGTTTCATGCTCCCGCTGACTGCACCGTCGAGCACGTTCGGTATTTCTCTGGAGATACCTGGAATGTGAATCCGATCGCCTTGCGACGGGTCGAGCAACTGTTTTGCAAGAACGAGCGGGCTTTCATTCGGACGCGCTGCGGCGGCGTCGGGCCCTGCCAGGGGCAAGCCGTCGCATTGGTGCCGGTGGCTGCCATCCTGGTAGCGAGCATTCGACTGCATTTTCTTGATGTCTTGTTTCACTTGCGCTATTCCGGACGCAGAACCTTCGACTGCCATGCCACGTTCTCCAGGGGACAGGAAATGGGGTGGTTTCAGCATGGCTCCACCGTGATCGTGTTGGCAGCAAAAGGCTTCGTACTGCGTGACGGCTTGCAACAGGGGTCAACGATACGCATGGGCCAGGCGCTCATGCGTTGGACTGCTTGACCAGGACACGACTTGCCACTAACGCGGCACCCGCGTGCTGCTGGCCATGGCGTTGGATGACGTCCGAGAGAACCTCGACAAACCGGTCGTAAATGACATCCCAGTTCAAATGGGCCACACTCGCCGCCGCATGGCGTCGAACCGTACTTAGCCGTTGCCGGTTGAGTGCCAGACTGAGTGCCGCTTCGACGAAATCCAGTTGCGCGCTGCCAGCAACCAATACGCCGTTCTGCTCCGTCGTGATCAATTCATGCGCTGCCGCACGGTCATAGGACACAAGCGCCAGGCCACTGGCCAGCGCCTCCGGCACCACGTTGCCAAAGGTCTCCGTCAGACTGGGGAACAGGAACATGTCCCCTGATGCGTAATGGGCTGCCAGTGCTTCACCTTCCTGAACCCCCGCATAGATCGCGGACGGACAGGTTTCCTGCAAGGTCTTGCGCTCAGGTCCATCGCCGACGATGACCAGTTTTGCACGCGGCAAGCGAAACTCGATGGCCTTGAATGCGGCGATCACGACGCCAATATTTTTTTCCTTGGCCAGTCGGCCCACATTCATGATGACCAGATCATCAACGCCCACACCCCAACGTTCGCGCAAGTCAGTGGAACGCTTGTCAGGAGAAAACTGCCTGACTTCCACGCCCCGCGACAGCAGCGTTACATGGTCAAAAGCCAATGCCTGCAAATCCTGCAACATGGCCTTGGTCGGCACCATGGTGGCCAGCGTGCGATTGTGCAGTCTGCGAAGATAGCCCTCGATCAGATTCCTGAACACGCCAACGCCGTAGTAGCGCGAGTAACTTTGAAAGTTGGTATGAAACGAACTGCTGACCGGCAACTGCAGTTCATGCGCGGCGGCGACCGCAGACCAGCCCAAGGGTCCCTCGGTGACGACATGCACGATATCGGGTCGTCTTTGCTGCCAAAGTTTCACGAGTTTGCTGCGGGAAGGAAACCCGAGGCGCAATTCCGGATAGCTTGGAACCGGCATGCCGCGAAACAAGACCTGCTCCAGAGCGCCTTCAGATGGCGGGTCCTTTTCCTCAAATTGGCGTGGTCGCATCAGTTGGACGACATGTCCACGCACCAACAAACCCGACACAATCCGGCCTAAAGTCATGGCCACGCCATTGACTTCGGGGGCAAAGGTCTCGCTGACTATCGCCACACGAAGGCGTGCTGCCTTAGCCCCATGGGACTTTGATGTAACTGCTTCCAGATCATGCATGCCGCTGAGGCTACCGATCAAAAGCAACAGTTTGATGATTGTTTTTTGACAGTTTCAAGACGGATCGCGCGACGCAAGGCTCAATGGCATTGCAGCGCCAGTTTGCTTACCGGCAACCGGCGTTGCACGAACCACACGAGCGCCATGGTGGAGGTAATAAGCACTCCAAAGCAAATGATCAGAGCCCGAAGCGGTATCTGGTTCGCGGTAGCCGCAGCGTAGAGCGCCAACATCACCAATATGCCGCCGTTCTCATTGAACCCCTGCACCGCAATCGAGCGCCCGGCAGTCAGCAAGTTATGTCCCCGGTGTTGCAGCAAGGCATTCATCGGCACCACAAAATAGCTGGCGAGGGTGCCCACGGCCAGGAGCAGCATGCAGGCCCAAGGCACTGACTCGACAGCGAGCATCAGCGGCACCAGCAGTCCGATCATGACACCTATGGGAAGCAACTTGATGGCATCCGATAGCTTGACATAGCGACTCGCAAGAACGGCACCGCCAACCACTCCCAATGCGGTCACGCCCTGCAGGTACGCCGACTGTGCCAGCGGCAAACCCAGGGATTCGTTGGCCCAGCGCAAGACAATCAGTTGTAGCGTTGCACCCACACCCCAGAGCAGGGTGGTGATCGCCATCGAAAGACCGCCCAGCGGATCCGTCCACAAAATTCTGTTCTCCTGGAAAAATCGGCGAACCATCCGGATCGGATGGATCGAATGGCTTGCATAGCGAGCACCACTGTCCGCTATGCCAAGATTCAGCATGGCTGCCACCCCATACAGGGCCAGCAGAATGAACATGCCGGCCAACAATCCGGTACTCGTCAGTGGCAACAAATCAAACCACCGAGGCAAAGCAAGCGTCAGCAACACAGGGCTGATCAGGAGACCTCCCAGCGCGGTACCCAACACGACCGCCGACACCGTGACTCCCTCAAAGAAACCGTTGGCCCGCACCAGTTGCGAAGCCGGCAGCAATTCTGTAATCAATCCATATTTGGCAGGCGCATAGATGGCGGCCGCCAAACCGGCCAGGGCCAGCGCCAAAGTGGGGTCGCTGCCCATCAGCAAGCCGAAGATCGCAACGGCCTTCAGGAAATTGGCCAACAACATGACCCGACCTTTGGGCAAGTAATCTGCCAAGGGTCCGACAAAAGGCGCCAGCAGGACATAGCAGAAGGTCAGACTGAGTTTGAGCACCGGGATGATCCAGGCCTGCGCATGTAGCTCAATGACACGTGCAATCGCCACGATCAGCAGTGCGTTGTCAGCAACGGTTGAAATGAACTGAACTGCGATGAGTAGAAAGAAAGTGCGGGACTGAGGAGTCTGTGCAGTAGCGGCTTTCTCCTTCGGCATGGACACTTTCTGTTTATGACAAATTTATTCTGTAATCATGACTGCCGACTGTTGCAAAATGATGACCACTACTCTCGCTGGGACGGCCGTTCGCTGGTAGAAGGTCTGCCACTCTCAAGACAAGCTTCACGATACTGTCATCGTTGATGGCAATACTGGCCTTTTCATTTCCCATGCAAAGGCCACCATGATTCGTCACACTTCAGCCCGCCTGGTACTTGTTGCCGCCACCCTGGCTGCGCTCCCTCTGTCCACCTGGGCACAACAGGTCTACCCGGCGACACTGGCCGGCCACGCCGTATTGCCCGCCGCCAGTTTTATTCCTGCCCCCAAGGATGCGCCAGCTGACTTGCAAGTCAGCGGCAAGTTCACCACCGGGGCCCGTGTGGAAAAAATCGGCAGTGTTGAAGGTCTGTCTGCCGGGCGCCCCACAGGTGTCTCGCTGCCCTTCAATGGCCAACCGCTGCAAGGCCATTCCGGCATCAAACGCATGGCAGACGGCAGCTACTGGATTCTGACCGACAACGGCGCAGGATCCAAAGCCAACTCGCCGGATTTCGCGTTGTACCTCAACCACTACAACGTGGACTTCAAGAGCGGGAAGTTCAATCACCTGGCAACCATCTTCTTACACGACCCAGACAAGAAAGTGCCATTTCGCATTGTCCATGAAGGCACCAAACAGCGCTACCTTACCGGCTCTGATTTTGACACCGAGAGCTTCCAGTTTGCCGGTGGTGCCCTGTGGATAGGTGATGAATTCGGGCCGTTCCTGATCAAGTGTGACCTGCAGGGAAAAGTGCTGGCCGTGTTTGAAACCAAGGTTGATGGCAAGGTGGTTCGTTCACCCGATCACCCGGCCATAACAACCCCCGCTGCGCCCAATCTGGAAGTCAAGTTCCAGGTGCGTCGTTCCAAAGGTTTTGAGGGCATGGCGGCATCCAAAGATGCAAGCAAGCTCTACGCCCTGCTCGAAGGCGCGTTGTGGGATGAGGCCACCAAAGCGCCCGAAATGCTGGATGGCAAACAGTTCCTGCGCGTGCTCGAATTTGATGTCAAGTCCGAGCAATGGACCGGTCGCCAGTGGAAATATGTGCTCGAGGCCAACCATCACGCCATTGGCGACTTCAATATGATCAACGAGACCACGGGTCTGGTCATCGAGCGCGACAACGGCGAAGGCACGGTCGATAAAGCTTGCCCCGAAGGCCAGAAACGCACCGATTGTTTCCACGACCTGGCGAAATTCAAGCGTGTCTACAAAGTGGAACTCACCGAGGCCACCGTGGGCGGACCGCTGCGCAAGGTGGGCTTTATTGACCTGATGGCCATTGCCGACCCCCATAAGTTGTCACGCAAACCCTTGACCCATGGCGTGTTGACCTTCCCGTTTTTCACCATTGAAAACGTGGATGTGGTTGATGCCACCCACATTGTGGTGGGCAATGACAACAACCTGCCGTTCTCAAGCAGCCGTGAGCCCAACAAGGCTGACGACAACGAACTGATCCTGCTCGAAGTAGGCGAGTTTCTGCGGGCCAACTGACGGAACAGAACCGGCACCAAACGAGTCGCCGTGTGACCTGATGAATAGCGCTTCCCCGCAATCGCTCACACGCCAAACCACCGCCCTGGTACTCGCCGGGGGTCGTGGCTCGCGACTGCAGGCGCTGACGGACAGTCGCACCAAACCGGCGGTCTATTTCGGCGGCAAGTTCCGCATCATCGATTTCGCCCTGTCCAACTGCTTGAACTCCGGTGTGCGCCGCATTGGTGTCCTGACACAGTACAAGTCGCACAGCCTGCTGCGCCATTTGCAGCGTGGCTGGTCGTTCCTGCACAGCGAATTCAACGAGTTCATTGACCTGCTGCCAGCACAGCAGCGCATAGACGAGTCTTCCTGGTACCAGGGCACGGCGGACGCGGTGTTCCAGAATCTGGACATCCTGCGCGCGCACCGGCCCGAGTACATCCTGATCCTGGCGGGCGACCATGTTTACAAGATGAACTATGCGAACCTGATTGCCGACCACGTGGCGCAAGGCGCACACTGCACCGTGGCCTGCATTAAAGTGCCGCTGGCCGAGGCCAGCGCCTTTGGCGTCATGGCTATTGACGAACAGCGCCGCATTGTGCGCTTTAACGAAAAGCCGGAGCACCCGGCACCCATGCCCGGCAGAAACGACCATGCACTGGCCAGTATGGGAATCTACGTGTTCGACGCCGAGTACCTGTACGCGGCACTGAAGACCGACGCCAGCCTGGCGGGATCAAGCCGCGACTTCGGCAAGGACCTGATTCCAGCCATCGTGGCGCGCGGCGAAGCGGTCGCCCATCCATTCGAACTATCCTGCGTCAAGAGCACACCTGAGGCGCCGGCCTACTGGCGCGACGTTGGCACCATCGACGCCTACTGGGCGGCCAACCTCGACCTGACGCACACCATACCCGAGCTCGACATGTACGACCGCGACTGGCCAATCTGGACCTATCAGGAGCAGTTGCCGCCGGCGAAGTTCGTTTTCAACGATGACGAGCGTCGCGGCATGGCGGTCGATTCGCTGGTCTCGGGTGGCTGCATTATTTCAGGCGCACTGGTGCGCCGTTCCGTCTTGTTCTCCAAGGTTCGCCTGCATTCCTATAGCAGGGTCGAGGAATCAGTGTTGCTGCCAGAGGTCGATGTTGGAAAGCTTTGCCACTTGCGCAAGGTCGTGATCGACAAAGGTTGCCAAATACCGGATGGCATGAGCATCGGCCTGGACCCGGTCGCCGATGCGCTCCGCTTCTACCGAACCGAGCAGGGTGTGGTCCTCGTGACGCGCACCATGCTGGAGCGTCTGGCACAAGGCACTCACGCTGAGCAAACCACATGTTAAAGATGCAAGTTCGGTGGGGGAAGGCACGTTTACAGAACCGGCCCCAAGTACCATGTACAGCAATAGCGAACGACTGATTGTTTTTGATGTCGATGGCACGATCATTGATGCCTATCGCGCCATCGTTGATACCTTTACCAGACACGGTATGGAACTGGGCGATCTGGAGCGGTTTCAAAAGCGGCACCATCTCTTCAAGTATTTGGGTGGCATCAAGGATTTCCCACTCAATTTGAGGAAGCAGCTAGGCAAGCGCAGTCGCAAGAATATTCTGGCGACGCTAACGGATGTATACCGCGATGATGCAAACCTCTATCCCGGTATGGCCCACCTGATCCGTACGCTCGTTGCGACACCTGGCATCCGGGTCGGTCTGGTCACCCGCAACATTACCAACGAGCCCCTGTTGACGATTCGCAAGGTGTTGTCCCGCCACGATATTGATCTCGATGCGTTTGACTTCGCGCTCCACGTCCCCTTGCGGGAGGAAAAAACCCTCGCGCTCCGATCGGCCAGAAAGCGCTTCGACATCAATCCAGCGCGTTCCTATGCCTGTGGCGATGAGCACAAGGACTTCACCTCTGCCATCGAGACTGGCATGCACCCCTTTATCGGGTCCTATGGTTTTGAGGACTACATGCGTTTGACCAAGAAATTCAAGGTGCCGGAGGACGTGATTTCACGAACCCCGGAGGAGCTCAGCACTCGTGTCCTTCATGCACTCGATCTCGGACCAACCGAATGAGGGTGGTACCGAATCAGTCCATGTCAATCCCGTTGGCACGGATGACCTTGCCCCACTTCTCGATCTCACTCTTGACAAACTTCGCAAATGCTTCGCTGGGTTCACCCCCCACAGCGGCGCCCTGCTGGTGCCAGATACTTTGTAAATCTGGTGATTTGAATGCGATCGCGACTTCGGCCTGCAGTCGTTGACGAATGTCGGCCGGCGTACCGACCGGCACCCATAGGCCGTACCAGGACAATGACTCAAAATCCTTAAGGCCGGCCTGTGCGGTGGTCGGGATATCGGGAAATGCTTCAGCACGTTGGGGCGCGGCCACGGCGAGGGCGCGGATTTTTCCACCGCGAATCTGGCTGGCCGCGCTGCCAAGACCTTCGAAGATCATTTGAATTTCACCAGCGAGCAAACCCGCCATTGCTGGTCCTGAACCTTTGTACGGCACATGAACCATTGATGTGCCGGTGCGCGCGTTGAATATCTCGCCGGCCAGATGCCGTGTCGTGCCATTGCCCGATGATCCAAAATTTACCTTGGTCGGGTTCGCCTTGCAGTACGCAATCCACTCAGCCAGATTCTTGACGGGAAGTTGTGCATTGATCACCAGTACATCGGGGACATAAGCAATGCCGGTGATGGGAACGAGATCACGTTCCAGGTTGTAACCCAAACGCTTGTAGGCAGTAACGGCAACAGTGTGGTGCACTGCTCCGACCAAAATGGTGTAGCCATCTGCGGGCGACTTGGCAGCCATGTCCGCGCCAACGGTTCCGCCGGCACCGCCGCGGTTGTCTATCACCACGGCTTGCCCCAGTTGTTCTGCCAATTTGGCGGCCAAGGGTCGGGCAAAGGTATCGGTGCCGCCGCCGGGTGGAAATGGCACGATCAGTTTGATAGGTTTGCCCGGCCACGTCTGCGCAAGCAACTCCGGGGCGATGCATGCCGCGGCGCCCGCCAGGACCAAATTTCTCCTGGAGAGGGTGAATGATTTTGGCATTATTGAGTGTTCAGAGGTGCCCACCGCAGGCGAATAGACGGCGAGCCACTTTAGCGCAAGAACGTGACATTGCCGTGACGCACTCGATCCGGGAAAACCCTGCCATGTCGCGGTATAACAAGTCGCGAAAATTTCCGACCATGCCAAGAATAGAGGGGCTCTATCCCTTATCCTCAACTCCATGAATGCAAGCATCATCGTCAACCAGCGTACCTACCAGCTTCCAAGCGAGCCTACGATCATCGTATGCATCGACGGCTGCGAGCAGGAATATATCAACCAGGCGGTGCAGGCCGGTGTGGCGCCATTCTTTGCGAGCTTGGGCAAAACCGGCACGGTACTGTCAGCCGATTGTGTGATGCCTTCGTTCACGAATCCGAACAATTTGTCCATTGTTACCGGCGTGCCACCCAGCGTGCATGGAATCTGTGGCAACTTCTTCTTCGACCCCGAGCAGGGTGCCGAGGTGCTGATGAACGATCCGAAGTACCTGCGCGCGCCCACCATTTTGGCCAGTGCCGCCGATGCGGGCATGAAGGTCGCTGTCGTCACGGCGAAAGACAAGTTGCGGGGTCTGTTGGGTCATCGACTCAGTGGCATCTGTTTTTCGGCCGAGAAGGCCGACCAGGCCAAGCTGCTGGACAACGGCATCGACGATGTATTGCGAAAAGTTGGACTGCCCCTGCCATCGGTTTACAGCGCCGACCTGTCAGAGTTCGTATTTGCGGCCGGCGTCATGCTGCTGGAAACGCTGCGGCCGGACCTGATGTACTTGTCGACCACAGACTACGTGCAGCACAAGCATGCACCTGGCTCCGCTGGCGCCAATAGTTTCTACGCCATGATGGACCGCTATCTCCAGCGGCTTGATCAATTGGGTGCAACCATCGGCATCACCGCTGACCACGGCATGAACGCCAAAACCGATGCCTTGGGGAACCCAAATATTGTTTTTCTTCAGGACATCCTGGATCGCGAAACTGGCATTGCTCCGGCACGGGTGCTGCTGCCCATAACCGATCCCTACGTCGTTCACCACGGTGCGCTCGGTTCCTATGCGACGGTTTACGCTGGCGCCCCCCAGGACGTTGCCAGCATCGCGCGGCTCCTGCAAGGAACACCCGGCGTGCAGGAAGTACTGGACCGTGCCGCCGCCAGTTCCCGTTTTGAATTGCCGCCGGATCGTATCGGTGATTTGGTGGTGCTCGGTGAGCGACTGACGGTCCTGGGAACTTCTGCCAGCAAGCACGACCTTTCGGGGCTGACGGTGCCACTGCGCTCGCACGGCGGTCTGTCGGAGCAACGCGTGCCCTTGCTTTTCAATCGTGCGCTCAAACCGTACAGTCGTACAGCGCTGCGCAATTTTGATGTCCTGGATTTGGCGCTGAACTACGTTTAGTGCTGCAAGCTGATGAGTCAAGGCAAGTCGAAGTCGACTGAGCCACTGCTCGTAGCAGCCAAATAAACATTTGTCCACACTGTTTTGTCACGCACAATGTCCCCATATTGTCCTTAGGGGCTCCGTGGGTACTGAAAATCTTCGGCAACCCGCAATGGGTCGCATCGACCGGAGAGCATCAATGAACTTCGAAGAACCAAGCGCAGCACTGCAAAGGCGGGTCTTGCTGGCAAATACACACTGGAAAAGCTTCTTTTCCAAGTTGCCGCTACGGGCGCCCGATTTGCCATTGTTACCGGACTCAGCTCCGACCAACGTCAGGCGGGCTGAAGTGCAACGAACCCTGGTGGCCTGCGATCACCCTTGCGAGCGCTGAACCGTGGCGGTATCCAAGGGGTCATAGCGCTGCCCACGCAGCAAGGCGATGGGTGATTTCCAATAGATGGCAATATTGTGGAACGGGTCCGTCAGAATCTTGGTGGCCCAAGCCAGGCCCCAGCTGGGACCGCGCAAGGAAAACAGATGAACCGTGCGAAACAAGACACCCCCAGCGCCCAGTGCCAGCCAGCTCAAACCGACGTCGTGCAGGTATTCATTGTTGCTGGTGGCGGGCTCAATCATGCCCAAAAGACTCGGCGAGAGATACAAGGCAAACGGCAGTGAGAGCCAGACGCCAATCAGGACTGTCTTGCGCCGCATGTTGTAGCCCACCTTGATCGACTCTTTGTGGCTGTACGAAGTGTTGTTGATCTGGTCGTAGCTGCGCGGCTCAAAGAAGATGTGGCCGGATTGCCGAGTCACCATGCCGACCAGCCAACCCACCATCCCGGCGGCGGCGGGCTCGACGAAAAGCAGGCCATAGGCCACGACAAAACTGAGGGCACTGATAAGGTGTAGCGTCTGGTTGATGCGGCACTGGTGATAAAAGCGATGGTCATCCCAGCGCAGTGTGTGAACTTGATTCAAAAAATCACGCATGTATTTGCTCCTAGAAAAGTGCCGCGCCGCTTCGCGATCTGTCTGTGACAACCTTGGAATGAAATCATGATCTCCGAATATTGCAAACTGATGACCGTCACCGTTGTGAAATTTGGCAAGGCGTGAAACAGGCCCGGTGCGCTGCTCGCTTGATCTGGAACACAGACGACAAGAACAAATGGATTCATAATCCAACGGCTGGCCGGCCAAACGCGCAGCCCATCCACAAGCACAAGATCAGTCAGGGTTCAATCAGATTGTCAAGAGGTCATCGTATGAATGCCATCAAAGTAGCCCGCAAACTCATTCAGCAGCAACCAGACTCAGACTCTGCAAAGACACTCAGCAGACTGGTACTGGCGCTGGAGTCGGAAGCGGACTTCCCGATCTCCGATATTTACAAGCTTGATTTTGAGAGTTTCAAGTTGGCGCTCAAGATCCTGGATGAATGGCGACTGGACCGTTACGCCAGCGGCAAAGTTCGCCTGTTCGACCTTTCGCTCCAAATGGCGGCGTTGCATCCGCTGTCTTAAGGAATTCGGTTGAGCGAAGTGTGCCGGGCGAAGACCGTCATCAAAGTTTCATCGTTGAAGGGGATGCTGATGCGGCGGCAAGTCGCCGTTGCAACCCTTTCTTGGAGAGAACCTTATGACCAGTCAGAGCAATCTGGAGCCCCTCGCCAAGGCGCTCGCACAGTTTCCAGTCGAACATTTTGATGAGGAGTATGAGACCTCGGGCGACCACCACCGCATGGCGGCTCAACATTTCTCTGCTGCCGCCAAGCATCATCTGCTGGCGGCAAGGGCCGATGACGACGGCGACGAAGACTCCAATGCCCGCCACGCCTATCTGGCCTACCAACATCAACTCAATGCTGTGCAATACGCTGAGATAGCGGCGTTGAACACCGACAGCATGGAAGAAGAATTGGCAGAAGAAAACTTCGGCGCCTGATCGCCGTTGTCACGTCCATACCAGGTTGTGATTTTGGATCGTCCCCATTGGCACCAGTTCCCTCGATGGGTTTGATCCGAAACCGCAAAAGCAGCGCCGAAGCACAAAAGAAACAGTTCGACGAACTGTGCGTGTGGATTGACGCGCACGTCGGAGAACCTATAGGCTGGCAACAGTTGATGGAACAAAGCGGCCTGGATTTTCAATCACTGCAAACTCTATTCTTTCAATACGAGAGCACTACGCCCATGACCTGGATTCGCCGTCGAAGAGAAGTTGCCAAGTCGAAATTTGATTGAATTGGATGGAAAAAAGCCAGTCCAGCCACGCCATTTTTTTGTAACACCACTGAAATATTTCCATGCGATGCTGCACGCATGGAAAGTCCACACAAGGGAAAGACTGGTATTCGGCGTTTGGTCAACGCCTTCAACTATTCACGATCGGGACTGCGTGAAGCTTTCCGTAACGAAGATGCATTCCGACAGGAAGTGCTGCTGGCAGTGGTTCTGATTCCACTGACCTTTCTGATCGAAGCGGAAATGTTCGGTAGAGCTCTGATGATCAGTTGCGTGCTGCTGCTTCTGATTATCGAGTTGATCAATTCGGCGATTGAAGCAACGGTCGACCGGATTTCACTGGACGACCACAGGCTGGCCAAGCGGGCCAAAGACATTGGCAGCGCCTCGGTGCTGATCGGCCTGGTGAATCTGGCAGTGGTCTGGACTTTGGTCCTGCTGAACTGATCATGAAGATCCTGTTCATCTCTGACGTCTATTTTCCGCGTGTCAACGGTGTCTCCACTTCCATCGAAACCTTTCGCCGCAATCTGCATCTGCTTGGGCATACGGTCCACCTGATCGCACCCGAGTACGGTACGCCCGCTGCGGACGAAACAGGCATCCTGCGCGTGCCAGCGCGTCGTGTGCCGTTTGACCCTGAAGACCGGCTCATGCGTTACGGCTGGGTCATGAAGCAGTTGGACCGATTGCGCGGCGAGCACTACGACCTGATCCACGTGCAGACGCCCTTCGTGGCGCACTACCTGGGCGTCAAGTTGTCGTACCTGCTTGACATCCCTTGCATCGAGACCTATCACACCTTCTTCGAGGAATACCTTTACCACTACATTCCGCTGCTGCCGAAATGGGTGACACGCTCCCTGGCCAAGCGTTTCTCGCGTCATCAGGGAAACAGTCTGGACGGCATGGTGATCCCCTCCAGGCCGATGCAACGCGTGTTGCAGGACTACGGCATCGAAACGACCATGGAAGTGATTGCTACCGGCATCGAACCGGGGAGTTTCGTACCAGGAGATCGCTCGGCATTTCGGGAGAAATTCAGCATCCCGCAGGATCGGCCGATGCTGCTTTTTGTCGGGCGCGTCGCGCATGAGAAGAACATTGACTTCCTGATCAGGGTTGTGGATCAGGTCAGAAGGCAGGTGGAAGATGTGCTGTTTGTCATTGCCGGTGAAGGACCGGCGCGTCCCAGTCTGGAACAGGAAGTCCGCAAGCGCGCGATGGGTGAAAACGTCCGTTTTATCGGTTACCTGGATCGCCACACGGAATTGAACAGTTGCTATAGCGCTGCCGATATCTTCATCTTCTCGTCCAGAACGGAAACCCAGGGACTGGTGCTGCTCGAAGCCATGGCGCAAGGCGTGCCGCTTGTTTCTACGGCCGAACTCGGTACGCGCGATGTGTTGCAGGATGGTGCCGGCGTATGGATTGCGCAGGAAGAAGTCGCCGATTTCACCAGCAATGTGGTGAAGATGCTCGGGCACGCACAAGTGCGCAGTGAACTGGGAGAACTGGGTCGTGCCTATGCGAATGAATGGTCGGCGGCGAAGCAGGCGAAGAAGATGCTGACTTTCTACAGGACAGTCACAACTTAGTTACTTTGGTTTGGGCACAAAAGTACCGCTCCAACCGCTGGTCGCGATGCGCAGCTGAGCTGCACCCAGCCTTGTCAATGTGAATTTGCCACCCTGCCCCAACAAGCTGCGTAACAACCAGCCACTGGCCGGGCCCATGCGAAGCTGATTCTTATCGAAACTGATTTCCAGATTCGCACCGCTGCCGCAGACAGCGCCAGTGCCTTCGGCCCACAGGCCCTCTTTGGTCTTGATGAACTCCAGTACCAGCGCTCCTTGGCTCTCGAAAATCGACACCACCAGGGGCTTGCCATCGTTCATGCTGGTTTCTTCCCATTGCAGCGATGCTCTCTGGTCGCCGAGCACGTTTCTCAATTCGTTGAGACTGGTGACGCAGGCGGGCGCTGCCATAGCATCAGCACCACCCAAGGCAAGCAAGCACAGGAAAAAGGGGATGTGCCAAGGACTCATGATGTCGGCCCTCAGTACCAGTGCTGCAGCGCTTGCGCATGATGCTGGGCGCGCACATCGGGCGTGGGCAGCCAGAGCGGATGGCCGCAGGCGGCCCGTGAAAGGAAGTCCAGAAGCAACTGGTGCTGGCGCAGCACGCGCTGCTGCCGATGCTCGATCAGGGGGTTGAAGATGCCGTGCCGCGAAAACAGTTGACGCGGGTTCTTCTTGACCCAGAGCCATGAACCCATCTCCAGCGTCAGCGGCAAAAACACGCGCTGCGGATGTGCTTCAGACTGCAGGTACAAGTAGTCCCACAAGTCACCGTGCGCCAGGTACTGCAGGCTCTGCGGCTCGATGATGTAGCGATGATGGTTGTGCGACTCGACAAAAATTCTTTTCAGCGCGTGCATCTCGGCCAGATGGGTGA
>Ga0194052_1000410_pt1 | contig 27803 bp, 36 predicted proteins | sample SepL226m_MetaG_FD_160117 | JGI IMG/M metagenome (GOLD analysis project Ga0194052, IMG submission 160117) | Anoxic zone freshwater microbial communities from boreal shield lake in IISD Experimental Lakes Area, Ontario, Canada - Sep2016-L227-6m | ecosystem: Environmental > Aquatic > Freshwater >...
CCAATATTCAAAGAAAAAGGAAACAGAGGTAGAATTATTGCTTTGTTTTTGTTGCGAACTTAAAAAATTGAGCCCATCGATAGACGTAAATATAGCGCTTAATAATATTTACAAACGTCAAATAAAAGCGATTAAAAAAACTATATGTTCTTTACATGCGGATTTGCAGTTTGATTATGAAATAGAGTTTAATAATATAATAAAAGAATAAAAGAATGCCTGCCGCTAACGAACCGGCAGCCGAACAATGCGGGCGGTTTCCGGATGCCAGCCTTCACCAAACCTGTATACGATAGAGGATTTGAAAAGAAGCAATAAGTAAATCCTGCACTGCGATTGCCGACTGAGCGTTAGTTGTAACGTAGAAAAAAAGAAAAAACAAGAAATCTAAATACATATTTAAAAATTAAAAAAGTAATATTATGGAAAGTAAAAGTGGGAAAATAGTTCTGATTACAGGGGCAAACAAAGGAATTGGTAAGGAAATTGCACGTCAACTAGGGTTACTCGGATTTACAGTTGTACTCACAGCTCGTGACCAAAAGGCTGGCGCAACGGCGGTTGAAGAAATTGTTGCAGCAGGTTGCGATGCTCATACTGTTCAACTCGAAGTTACTAGTGCCGACGATATAGCCAATCTTGTGACGTATCTTGAAAAGAAATATGGAAAGCTTGACGTGTTAGTTAATAACGCTGGGATTGCTATAGAATGGGACGGAAAACCAACTAATTCGGAAAAGATTCGACGTACACTCGAAGTCAACCTTATCGCCCCCTATGCAATTACAGAAGCATTAGTGCCTCTTCTTGCAGTTAGTGACGACGCCAGGGTGATTAACCATTCATCGCAATTAGGCTCTATTGATGCAGCTGAGAATATGTGGCAGTATGTTTCGGAATTCATGACCGTAGGATACTCGACATCTAAGGCTGGTCTTAATATGCTGACACAGATTCAATCCAAGACGCTGGGAGTTAAGGGAATTGCAGTCGCTGCAGCACATCCGGGTTGGGTAAAGACTGACCTTGGCACAGATGCTGCCCCCATGGAAGTTGAAGATGGAGCAAGTACAGTAGTTAGTCTCGTGACAATTGCCCGGGACCAGTTTCCTCATGGACAGTTAGTACACAAAGGTGTGCGCATACCTTGGTAGTGCCCATTTTAATTGAAAAGACATGCAGCTAACGAGCCGTTTACATACAATTTGGGCATGATTCGGTTGGAAAGGTTCACCGGGTCTGCAAACCCTCACCCTCCTACGACCAAAAACCCAGGTAACTCCCAAACTGTTGTAACCGGCGAGCGTTTGCACCAACACGTGAAACAGTTTTGAGAATGCCTATAAACAAACTTAATCTTATTATTTTGATGGCTGTAATTACGGTTACGGCTTGTTCTAATGTAGGTGCCGATAATATTAATAAAAACAGAAATGTTTCAACAAACTTATCAAGAAATATTCAAAATACAGACAGTGTTCCAACCGACAGTATTATTCTTTGGAAACATAAACTGGCAAAGACTTATTCTATTGCTATTTCAGACTATTTAGATGCTGAAAACAAAAAAGACAAAACGATTTTTGATACCTTATTTATTGGAAAGCAAGTTGAATTCCCGAAAATTGAATTACCAAAAGAAATTAATGGTGCAAAGATTATCTTATTAAATCCGGAAGAAATTATTAGATCTAAACCGTTATACTGTAAGACCTCACCATATATTAATTTAATTGGGTCTGTTGAAAAAGATAAAGCTGAGTTCATTTTTGTTACTTTCTACCCTGATTTTCAACATCAATATGATTGTTACTTAAATTACATTTACAATTCAAAAAATGGGGGGTTTGATTTGCTGGAAATTAGGATTGAGATTTTAATTTTAAATAAAGATGGGAAAGCAGATCATTTTGCCATTTATGAAAACGGGAAATATATTGGTAACAAACCAATTGATAATAAAAATAAATGAATTGTGCTGGTGGCATTCACAAAACTTATGTGAATATAGGTAAGCAAATATAAGAACAAATAAACCCCGCACTGCGGCTGCAGGCGGGGCGTTAGAAACAAGCAAATAAAAACAAAATACTATTATTCTGTTTCAATACGAAATGGATGATAGATCAGGGTATATTATTATTGATGCGTTTGTAAGAAAATATGTAATCGGATCTTATGATTATTTCTCTGACTTTTCAAATATATCATTGATTATTTCATTGATTACAAGCCAAATAATTATTGTAGCTGACATATTTATATTAAGAAGACTAAAAACATTTAACACTAAAGAGTTATAGAAAGAATAACAATGGCTTTACACAACAAACCGCTAACCACAACATACCGATGGCAAGTTGTTAGCAAAGGTTTCACCTTTGTTGTGTTTTCAGGCAATACGTTAATGTCAAATTGTTTGAAAGGTTTCTCAAACTGACTGCAAAAAATATGCATATGAATATGTTTAAAATAATTGTCCCACTTTTGCTCTGTTACATTCTTCCAAATAATATCGATAGTCAAAAAAATGGATTGAAAGCTAGTCCCCTCAAAGGAACATGGATAGAAATGGAGAAAAAAAATGATACAATGGTATTTTCGTCAGAATATGACGGTCAGTATCCGATTTTTAATTTAAAAAGAGGTTTCAGATTTACAGAAGGTGATAAACTTCCAGATTATTATTCAGGTCCATATAATTTCAAATTAGGACAAAATAGTATTTCAGTATACTGGTTCTTGTCCAGTGGTTCATTTCAGACTTACTATTTTAAACTAATTCCGGGTGAAAATAAGTTTAAAGTTGGAAACTTCTTCAAAGATCCTGAAAGAAATAAATCGGAAAGTGATACTCTAATGTTTATAAGGATAAAATGAACAATTTGCCACTAACGAGACCCCAACCGCATCAATGCACAGGCATAGTTGTTTTTCAAAAGCTCTGCTTTTGTTGCGTTTATCGGGGAAGCGTTAGAGCACATTATTCTTTAATTGCATTTTACCAGTATTGAAATACAAAAGCCTTTTAAAACTTTAATCTCTTCGGAATGCCAGTACGTAGTGAAAAATTAAAAAGAAATAATTATGGGTTTAAAACCTCTTTGAATACTGCTGTATTCACAACCAAATTTGTACTTAATGAAAATAAAGTAATTACAAAGGTCTCACATTACAAAGAGGATGGCGCTTGGGAATTTTTTAGTGATGATGAATTTATTGAATTTGAAAAAGTTGCAAAATTGGTTTCTCTTGAAGAAATTCTTGATTTAGATCCAAGTATAAAAGACTTATTTAATTTAAAAGAAGGATATCAGGCCATTCGTATGTCTCTAAAGGATAAATGGATAATTAATAAAATATGAATAACGTGCTCTAACATGCCGCTAACCGTAACAAAACATACGTATTGTTGCTTCTCAAAGGCCCTGCCTTTTCTGCTTTTAGCGGCGGAGCGCTAGCGGCAACTTTAAAATTGCATAATACAATTAGATGAACATAGAGATTTATAAATACTGATAATCCAAATTCCAAAAATAAATTTGAAATTCTCGCACCTGAAATATTTGGCAGTCAATTCAAGAATGCATTTAATAGTTGCAATAACGTCTATAAGTATTGTAGGAATAGTTTTATTACTTATTTTCATAAATATTGACAAGAAAGATAAAAATATTAAACCTGTACAATTAACGCTTTCTCTTATAAGCGATAATCGTTTTCTTAATTCAATTAAAGTAGGATAGTTCGGGTGAAAATAAAAACAGCCGCGAACAGCGTATTTTATGGGACATGGTACACCAATGATGCAAAATTTTATAATCATATTGATTAGTTTACTTTTTCTAACTGACTGTTTTGCAGATGAGCAAAGGATTCAAACAAGATTTGAAAGTAAAAACAAAGAATATTCAGTTCAATATAAAAAGAGCAAATGGATTCTTACCGATAAATCAGGCTCGGTAAAATACAAATTCCAAGACCAAGGGTTTACAAGCATGACATTATTTGCTTCAAATAATGGACAAAAGATTGTTGTGATTGATGATTTCATGGAAGGACACATAATTGCAGATAGAAAAGCTTTATGGATTTTTACTAATGGAATTTTGGCACAAACTTTTAAATTAAAGGATTTGATAGGTGATACTTGCAATATTTCCATGTCGATATGGTATACGGGTTGGTGCATTGAAGACTTTGGATTTATTGATAATCAAGATCATTTTTCAATTTCGACATACGAGTTGACTGATTTTGTCTTTGATTTGAACACTGGAGAAATCATCAGATGTAAAAAACCTAAGGGGTTTGATTCGGAAACGCTTATTGTTTTTGGAGAATTCCGAAAAGGTAATGGAGAACAAGCTACTATGAAGATTGAAAGGTATATTTCCGGTGAATTGCAAAAAGAAAATAAGGTTTCATTTACAACAAAATATTATGGTTCAGGCATTTGGATGGAAGTATTGATGATTAAGAACGGAATTGACTTAACTCCAAAAAAGTATCGTGGTAGGATTCTTATAAATACCTGTTTGCAAGAGTAAAGAAGGTAAAACGTGCCCTAACGGGCCGTCAGCCGACTAATGCGGATAGGTTTCGGTGGCAGCCATTCACCAAACCAATACGCGATAAAGGAAAAGAAAAGAAACAACAAGTAAATCCCTCACTGTGGCTGTATGCGGGCTTTGCGTGCATTACAAAACATAGGACATGAAATATTTTCTTCTGTTTTTCAACCTTATCGTTATCCATTTTCCCTTAAATGCCCAATCTAATGACATAACGAAACCTTTTAATGAATTTACAAATCTCTTTCATGACAAATCAACCCCTTTGAACCTTGACAGAAAAACAATTTTCGGATTAGCGACTTATAACACAAAAGAATATAAAGAAATCTCATCAATCTATCAAGGTTATCTGCTTTCCGAATTATTAAAAGATTCGACTAATTGTAAATTTAGATGCATAATTAATTTAAAATATTCAAGTGAACTTATACTATTATTAATTGCAAAAGATATCTATGAAAACGGTGATCAAATAGAATTAGAGTTGTATTTGGATTTATATAAGCAGGATGGTGAAATAATTGATTACAAATACATTTCAGGTTTTAAAATTGATACCAAAGAAAAATTTGCAGAAATAGAAAAGGATCTCAAGGTTACAACAAAGGAATACCAATTCAGTATTTCTAAAGAACAGAAACATCCCGATTTATATTACGCTCAGGAAACTATTGAAAATTGGGCTGTAACAATAACAGGTTTATTTGTCAAAACAAGGGAAATAATAACAAATGGCTATTTTAATGGAGATTGGGGAGGTTATAAACTCATTTACAAAGAATAAAATGTATGATAAGATGCAGCTAACCGCAACAAAGCCAACGGTAATGTTGAAAGCAAAGTTTTCACATAGCTGCGCTTAGCTTCCGGTGCGTTGTGCATCATTAGGAAATAGATAGTATTACAATAAAAAATAAATTTAAAATGATGAAACAAATGAAAGCCTTGTCTGTGAAAAATATGGGTCATCGGAAGTTCTTCAAAGCAAAGAGGTGGAAAAACTGGTTACGAAAAACAACGAGCTACTGATAAGGGTATATGCTGTTTTTGAAGGAATAGTGGATATTACGCAGCGAAACGGTAAACAATATTTTGCAAAATTTTTATTGGTTTAACTAAACCCAAAAAATCAATATTTGGTACCGAATTAGGTACGGCAGCTTTACAAATAGCCAAAGTGTTTGGGGCAGAAATTACGGGAGTTTGCAGTTCATCCAATTTTGAAATGGTGAACAACGTGGGAGCTGATAACGTAATTGATAATACCATAGAAGATTTTACAATAAATGGTCTGACTTATGATATCATATTAGATGCATTAGATGGCCGGGTAAAAGCAGCCATCTAATAAAAACAAGATGAAGTATTCAAGCCTTATAATTTTTCTATTGAAAGAACATCGCATAAAAACAGGAATTGGTTTTGAAGCTTTTGGCTGGTATGCAGTTCTTATTTCAAATCCGCACGAAGAACCCTCCAAATGGAAAATGCAATACATTGAGGGTCAAGAGACCTACGGTTTTATTGTAGGTTCATCCGCAGTTCTTAAAGACGAAAAATATCTTTATGCATACGGAGCCGTTGAACCTGCTACTCACGAAGTGTATTTATTGCGATGGAAATTAGACGAAGCATACACAGGAAATTTAGCAAACCCTGAATGGTGGATAAATGGGAAATGGGCAGAGAGAAAGACCCTGAAACCTGTTCCTGAACCTTTATTTATCGGGGGCACGGAATATTCAGTTCATTATGACTCCTCACTTAAAAAATATATCCAAATTCAATCATTTGGATTTGGTGAAGGGAAGATTGGCATAAGAATGTCAGATAGTTTGCAGGGTAAGTGGACAGAGCCTTTTATGTTTTATACACCAGAGTACCCTGGTGTAAAAAGTCCATTCATGTATGCTGCAAAAGCTCATCCTGAATTACCCGGTAAAGGAATATACATTACTTACAATGTCAACAGTTTTGATTTTAGTGAATTAGCTGAAAATCAGACCATTTATTTTCCTAAATTTATCCTGATGAGAATTGTAAAGAATGATGAGGACTGATCGGCTGCGAACAGGTTTGAAACCTTAACAAAGCTAGTGCATTGTTGCCTGGCAAAGGCGATACCGTGATACATTTACGGGCCACATGCCATGCCCAATTAAAAGGAATTAGTATAAATTGAGGATAAATAAATGCGCTAATCAATAATATGTGAGTGTTATCATTAAAACAAGAAGTTCCGTACCTTTATTAAATGAAACTTGATGTTGTTATAGTTAAGTCCGCACAAAAGAAAAGATGGTTATCAACACCCTGTCATGCCTGTTGAAGTTCCCGTTTAAGCTGATGCAGGCAAAGTTTCAGGTGGCATTATATAACCTAAACCACTTACAACCATGAAATTAAATGAATTTTTAAGAATCATATTATTAAGCAGTCTTTTTCTGCTATTTTTCAGTGGAACAGGAAGAATAAAGAATTTAGATCTCAAACCTGATGAAGCTATAATTATTGCAAAAATTCAAATTAACAATGGCAACTCATATTTGGGTAATAAATGGAACTTCTTATTTGATGAACGGCTATGGGCCAAATGGGCAGTTTGGCCGGATGAGAATAATTATATTTACATGAAAGTGCCCATTGGAAAACATTTTATCGCATTACTTCAATATAAGAGCTACCACTTAAACCTCCCGGATAATTATCTTACAATAGAAATAAAAGAAAGTAAAATCTATTATATAGGAGATATCGTATTGTATTGGAATATAAATTACTCTACGGAAACCGATAATTATAACGGAGGAGGGATCGCAGGAGGTGTTAAAGGAGCGTTGAGTGATTCGAAAAAACCCGGTAATAACGTTAAAGTGGATGTAAATGACAACTGTGATGAGGCATTAAAGTATTTCAATTCAAAATTTGAGAACCATAATGAAATTCAAAAAGTATTATTAAAAATAAATAACGGCTCCTGAAAAGCCTGCAACATCAATAAAAATAACACAATGCTGATTGTTAAATGTTCTGCCTTCCATGCTTTTTATGGCCAGGCCTCAGGCGAAGCGGCCGTCACTTTGACAATTCATATTTTACTAATTTCACATTCTTAAAAGGAGGTTTTATGGATATGCAAAAAGTTAATCGGTTCTGGCAAAGCGCAAACTTGTTTATTGCCCCGGTATTGCTGGTCATTCTAATTTATTATAGAAATTCCATGCCTTATTATCAATTTCTTTTATGGCTTCATTTGCCCTTTTTAATGATCCACGAATGTGAAGAATATGTTTTATCACCATTAAGTTTTAAAGAATTTTTCAATTTAAAAACTCCCTTTGGTTCCAAAACCGATCCCAATTACCCACTTGATGAAGGTTATGTATTCCAGGTAAACATTCTTATTGCCTGGCCGGCGGTTATAATCGGCGCCATTCTTGCCAATATTGCGCCCTGGGTTGGTTTCTCCATGATCCTGTTTGAATTGACGATTAACAATCTGATGCATACAATAATTTTTCAACCCAAAAAGCCTATCTATAATCCCGGTTTAATTACTAATTCTGTTTTACTTTTGCCTCTTGGCACAATAACTTTCCTTACAGCCCTCCAATTCTTTCATTGGTACGATTGGATTTTTTCATTAATTATGTCTACGGCAATCGTCGGATTATTGATGTTTAAAACAACAAGCCGTTTAGGCAAATTAAAACAGCAGTGAATCTTTGTAAGATTGAACATTGCCATGACTGCCGAAAACTATATTACAAGGATCCTTGGGACATCTGGTGCTCTCGGGCTGCTTCATTTATCTATAAGGAGGTCATTTCAATCAAAATCTTTTAAGCTCTTCTGGAGAAATTGGAATCCATTATTTGGATACTTACTATCAAAAAATGTTAACAGGCCTATTTCAAAGAAGCTCAATGGCGGGATTTCGTCTTTATTTACATTTCTGTTCAGCGGTCTATTTTTACATGACATATGGATAATGCCGCTGTTTTACATTATGTTTCATAAAGTCGTTTTCTTCCCGGTAACATTGATTTTTTTTTGTTTTTGGTTTGTAATGATTTTAGAAAGTAAGATCAAATTCCGAAACCATGTAAATAATAAAAACATTCATGTTTTAATAAATATTATTTATGTGATTGGATGCAGTATAACAGGAGGCCTGATCTCATCAATAATTTGAATGATGTATCACCATGAGTAATTATACTTTTTGCGTTTAACATGGTTAAACCATGCACACAACGAGACGTCATCCGCAGTCAATATCGATGAATCCTCAGGAAATCAATGGAGATAATGCCGTTTGGAAAAGCAATAAAATCATGCAAGTGAAGAATAAGCTGTTTTTATACATTTCTGTATTTCTTCTGTTTTCAATAACAGCCTGCCATAAAACAGCTGATGAAAATCAGGATCCCTGCAGTGGTCAAACCATCATTCCCTGGGCGCTTAACGGGCGGTTTTCCATCAAGGATTCTTCACTATACCGGATGACCTACGATACATCGGGATCCAATGCAGTTATAACCCTTTGGGCTTATTTTAACTATCCTTGTAAACGGGACTACGCAACTGCCAATATTCATATTACGGGTAACATCACAACAATTCCTTCACAAGTTTTTATGGGTTATTGCCCGGCAGCACCCGACGAAGAAATACCTGGCCCCCCGGTATGGTCAGGTCATTGGTACGAACGAAATGGTTCAATGAAAAAGAATATAAAGGATTGTGCAAGCCTGTTCGGGGTCCAGGTCTGGATCAGGACCACATACACCTTCAAATCAAAAGGGAGCCGTTATTATGACTTCCAATATTTGATAAATGCTTCTGAAGAGCTTTCATATTCTGTAACATACAGTAACTAGGCCTTAAATTTGGAATTAGAAAATGAAAAAGATATCATTATCAATATTAGTTATTGCGGCATCATTCTGTTCCGGTTTCGCTTTAAAGACTATATGTGCAAATCATTCTGACGAACAAACGAAAATGAAAAAAGTAACAGGTATAGGCGGCATCTTCTTTAAGTGTAAAGACCCCAAAAAGGTAAGAGAATGGTATCAACAAAACCTTGGTTTAAACACAAACAAGTATGGGGCAGTTTTTGAATGGTACCAGGGTGCTGACAGCACTAAAAAAGGATTTACACAATGGAGTCCTTTTAAAGAAACAACGAAATATTTTGAGCCTTCGACAAGAGACTTTATGATAAATTTCAGGGTTGAAAACATAGAAGCACTTGTAGAAGACCTGAAGCAAAACGGAGTCACGGTGATCGACAGCATTGAAACAGTCGAATATGGAAAATTTGCCCACATCCTTGATTTGGAAGGTAACAAGATAGAACTTTGGGAACCGAATGACATCGAATATGAAAGAATAGGCAAACAACTTGGAAGCAAGACAACCAAATAACAGACAAACAAAGGCGCTTAAGTGTTAACAAACCTATACCCGCAAAAAAGCTGAAAAATGTTTCTCAGAAAAAAAAACACCGCCGTCGGGTTTGCCGGTTGCCCGTTTGACATGAAAAAACAGTTAATACATCAACTGATATCATTACTTATCCTGGTAAGCCTGTCTTATTTCGCCAACGGACAATCGTCTGTAGCAATAACAATAGATGATGTTCCGAATACATCTAATTACCAGATGGGAAGTTTCAAATCCATCCTTTTAAATAAATTAGATTCGCTTAAAATTCCGATTACTATTTTTATTAATGGAGGAAATGTCTTTCGCAATGATTCCGTCGAGAAAAATTTTTCATTGCTGAACCAATGGATAAAAAGAGATTACATTACGTTAGGGAACCATACTTATTCGCATTCGAGGTATTCAAGCGTGGGGATAGATTCGTTCAAAATTGATGTTGGGAAAGGTGAAAATAATTTACATGAGTTAGCCCTGAAGCATAGAAAATCATTAAAGTATTTTCGATTCCCATATAATGACTTAGGTAAAGACAGCATTCAACACCAGGATATGGAAAAATACCTTTCTTCCAGGAATTATACGATAGCTCCTTATACTGTGGAGAGCTCCGACTGGATGATCAGTTATATTTATAACTATTATCTGGAGAAAAAAGATACCCTTAAAGCTAATGAAATTGCTGAAAGTTATATTTTAAAAACTATTGAATATTTTGATTTTTTTGACTCCCTTGCATTAAAGATATACGGAAGACGAATTAAACAAGTATACCTGTGCCATGATAACATCTTAAATGGCAATTATTTACCTAAGTTAATAAATGAGTTAAAAAAGAAAAGATATACTTTTATAAGTTTGGATGAAGCATTACAAGATGACGTATATAAACAAGAAGATAAATACTACAAGCCCTGGGGGGTTTCATGGTTATACAGATGGATGAATACCCGGGAAGAAATAACTTCTTTCCAAAAGCATGAACCTAAAGATGACTTATACGATTTATATTTACAATTGTCAAATCAAAATAAAAAATAAACATGGCTGGAAACGAAATCATAAAACACTCGCGAAAAGCCTATTCCATTGTCAAACGGATCGGGGAGCTTAACGACAGATATGACAGGTATAATCAGCAAATGCAATGAGATGATGCACAGGATTGATATGGAGCTAAATTAACAGGTGGGTACATTGAGTTCCGATTATGACAAGAGAAAAATTAAAACCAATCACAATATTGCTTAGCAATGGTTACGCCTTAGCTGCCTATAGCGGCCCACCATTAAGGTTGAACTAAAATCTTGAACAATGAAAAAGCTATTTTTCTTTCTGCTCATTCTTTGGAACAGTAATTCAAATGCCCAGACTGAAAATTACCATCCCTTTCCCGACAGCAATGCCCAATGGAATATCGATTTTCGGGTATTTGGATGGCCTGGTACTTATGAGGCATTGTATTCTATTGAAATTTCAGGAGATACATTGATAAACAGCCAGCAATACCATAAACTAAATACCCCATATATTCAAACATCGGGGAAATCAAAGGCCAATCTAATTTACGCTGGATATAAAGGCGCAATTCGACAAGACACCGTAAACAGAAAGGTTTATATTATTCCACCATCCGAGCTTACCGAGCAGCTTTTATATGATTTTACACTGCTGCCAGGCGACACTGTTAAAGGTTTTATTGAAACTTATGGGGATCAAAAGGATGTAGTAATTTCAGTTGATTCGGTTTTAGTTGGAAACAATTATAGAAAGAGATGGAATATTAACCTTTCTTATCAAATTTCACTTATTGAAGGAGTGGGATCTACTTATGGCTTGATTGAAAAATCCCCTGGTCAGGGTGCTGACTATCCTGATATATCAATAAGTTGTTTCCGTCAGAACTTTAATACAATTTATCCCGATACAACAACCAATTGTGATATTATTACCCAAATTAATCCTGTATTAAAAAGTAATGAACTGATCAAGGCCTACCCTAATCCTTCAAATGGAATCTTGAACATCGAAGTTGACCAGCCAAAAATGGTAAAAAAAATCCAGGTGACAGATTTGCTTGGAAATATTGTTTTTCTAAAGGAGGAAAATATACCTTACAATCTTAAAATTGAGAATTTATCAGCCGGGATATATTTTTTATCAGTAATCGATCTGGAAAATAAATGGATAACTAAGAAGATTCTAAACTACCCATGACGGGCCGTTTTGCACAATTCAATCAGAATAAATTAATTAAAACAGCCGTGGGGCTAAAGCCATGTCGCTGCAGCTTTATAACTGAAGCAAGACCAGTGATCAAACAATGAAGGGGACTGTCAAATGAAATATTTAATTATAGCATCAATGTGGGCAGGATACTGTGCACTTCACAGTTACCTGATAAGTATAGGATTCTCAAATCTGATGAATCGGTTATTAAAGAAATATTATGCATTCTACAGGGTTCTCTATATATTGATTTCATTGTTCTTGCTAATTCCTTTAATTAATTATACTGCCCAATTGGATAATAAAGAAATCATCATCTATGGACCGGTCCTGAATATCTTACGATATTTGCTAATTTCCGGTTCATTAATAATGTTCTTCTGGGCTTTTTTCTTTGACTATGATCCTTTATCTTTTTTTGGGGTTCGCCAGATTATAAATTTTGGAAAAGTCAAGAAAACAAACGAGTCCGATGAACTTAAGAAAAGTGGATTATTAGGCATAATGAGGCATCCGATGTATTTCGCATTGATCGTTTACTTATGGAGTCAAACACATAAGATGGCTGATATTGTTGTGAACGCAGTGTTAACGGTTTATATTATCATAGGGACTATACTTGAGGAGAAAAAGCTGGTTCTGGAGTTCGGGGAAAAATACATTAAATATCAAAAAGAAGTACCCATGTTAATTCCTTTTACAAAAGCAAAGAGGAAGCAAACTTAATTTTGTAATATAATAGCGGGCAATAACAATTTAAAGAATAAATTATGAATTGCAACATATTTTATACATTAGTCATTGTTTGCACAGTTACACATGCTGTCAGGTCGGTTTATGAAATATTAAAACATAAAAATAAATTGAAACCTGATCAATTTACTTTTATCATAGTTTTTTCAAACATGATGTTATTATGGATGTCATGGTTTGCGTTATGCGGCTTTGATGCATATAAAATTCCCACACCTGGAATTGTAAGGATTTTGGGCATGCTGGTAACCGTCACAGGGGTAATTGTATTCTTAACAGGGTTACTCACAATCAAAACATTAGAAAGTTATGAAGGGGATCTTATAACCAAAGGGATCTATTCAAAAATCAGACATCCTATGTATTTAGGCTTTATCCTTTGGTTAATAGGGTTCCCGATTTTTTTTGGAGCAGTTTTTTCATCATTACTTTCTCTTATCTTTATTGCGAACGTATTATTTTGGAGATATTTGGAGGAAAAAGAATTGATTGAAAGATTTCCTTCTTATATGGATTACAAGAAAACGACAATATTTTAAGAATGAACATGATGCCAATACAAAAGGCAGGCGGAATAAATCAATATTGCCAGCCTCTTACCAGCCCGCAACTAGTGCAGAATTATGGTTTTGTTACTTAACAAGGGATCTGCCATTACTGCTGTTGCGGGCAGAGTGTTTGCCCCAAACCTGTAAAAACCCCGATTACCATCGGTTCTATGAGAAATTCACATGATATAAGAGCTGGTTTCCTTCCTGTACTTTTGCTCCTTGTGCTTTTGGTTTCATGTAACAGGAATAAACTGTGTACGATGGAGTACCGTGAAATTTATATTACGGTTACTGACAGTTCAGGGAAAGCTGTATTACTTGATTCAACTTATACTGAGATTGTTTCTACGAAGAAAAAAATAACAGGAAAGACAGATAGTTTGAATAAAATAAAGGGGATGTACCTGCTATTTTCCGATTCCCAAAAAGACATGATAGGTGAAAACACGGAAACTGATTTTAAATTTTTTGGATTAATTGGTTCTGCAATAGTTGTAGAGGAGAATTACTTGATCACACAGGATGGTTGTCATATAAAACTGCTCACTGGAAATACTAATATTATTTTAAAACAATGAACAGAACGACTAGAAACACACTTATTACGCTAATTTGTTTTCTGTTGTATTACATAGCATCTGAGAACTTCGGAAAAATAATGCAAATTATCGACGTGCTCTTTAATTACAGGCTTTTCAGCTATTTCATTACATATATCTTTATTGGTGTCCCGTTATTTATAGGGACATACTTTATTAATAACAACTATAATATTCTTAATAATTTAGGGCTGTCAAAAAATATCTTGCGAGGACTTGTACTTGCTATTATATTCACCCTTCCAATGTTTATAGGTGGGCATATTTTTTATAAATTCAACCAGGAAATTATCATCTCCAAATTGATTGCAGGTACTATTTTCGCCGGATTTTTTGAGGAACTTTATTTCAGGGGGTTCTTATTCGGTCAAATTTTCAGGAATACAAAGCTTGGATTTCTTCCATCAATCATTATAGGAGCTTTGGTATTTGCGGCTGCACATTTGTATCAAAGTCGAGACATTTCCACAATGACCGGAATCTTTATTACTACATTTATGGGGGCGATATTCTTTGCCTGGCTTTTTGTTGAATGGGATTACAACTTATGGGTTCCTGTTTTTATGCACACCCTGATGAACTTATCCTGGATTTTATTCAATATTAGTGACAATGCTTTAGGGAATATAAACTCTAATATCTTTAGAGGATTGACAATTGCAGTTGCAATTATTCTAACGATTTTATATAAAAGGAAACAAGGACAAACATTATCAATTAACCGAAACACATTATTGAAGAAAATATAACTGCCGTTCATAAACCGTTACTACAAGGAGCAATACTTTCGTTATGAAAAAGGTTGTTTTATTTATTTGTATCCTTGGATTTTCCGCCTGTGAAAATAAATCCGGATCTGATTCAGTATATTATTTAAAAAATGAACGAGATAGCGTAATTGGAACCTATCGAACGCCAACATTAAAATTATGAGGAGAGATAATGAACAACCACTGGCAACAGGGCAATGGGGATGGAAATATCATCATATGGGGATACCAACAAAAGAAAATATTAACAATGAAAAATACCTGGCGGAGTTCAAAATAGCTTTAGCTGGATTTGAGGAAAGCCCCTATGGAATAGAATGGATGAGATTTGAAGAGGATAGCAAGGTCCCTGAGTTGATAAAAAATGTACCCCACATTGCTTTTGAAGTAGACGATATAGATATGGAGCTGAAAAAACACAAATTCAATATAATTACCGAAACGAATTCACCAAGTGAAGGGGTCAGGGTTGTAATGATAGAACATAACGGGGCGCCGATCGAACTGATTGAATTTAGTAAAGGACTGAAAGAATAAATTCAAAAAGGATTTTATAAGAATGTTTAAAAGAAAAGCCAGGAAAGATGGAATTAAAAATAAATCAAGCGATTGTCTATTTCAAATCAGGATTAAATTGTGCCCAGGCTGTATTAAAGTCTTACTCAGATGATTTAAATTTTGACAATAACTTAGCTTTAAGCATTTCATGTGGATTTGGCGGCGGAATGGGAAGGCTCCAGGAAACATGCGGAGCCGTTACCGGATCATTTATGGTTCTAGGCATTTATAATTCTGAAAAGTATGCAGATAACAAGGACAAAAAAGATGAAACCTATTCCATGATTCAGAAATTTAGCAGCAGATTTAAATCAATCCATGGGGTATTGGACTGTAAGTCATTGTTAAAATGTGATTTAAAGACCCTAGAAGGACAACAGTTTTTTCAGGAAAATAAGCTTAATGAAATAATTTGTGAGAAATGCATAGCTGATTCGATCAGGATTATTGAAGATTTATTAACAAAATGATTGCCTGAGTGAAACATGCAGTAAATGACTTTAATGCTGATTTATTGTTACTTTACAATGGCGTTGCCTTTACTTCTTGCAGTTTTAAAATACTTTCGGTAGAGTTTTAAAGCGATAACCACCGGTAAAAAGGAGGGGAAAATGAAAAAAACATTTCTGGTTTTTATAATCGTGATAATCACATCGAATTTTGCAAAAGGACAAAATCCTTTCATTACCTGTACTGTCAATTTTGAATATAACCCATGCTGGGAGGCATCGTATTACAATGTCAGCATTCCCTCTTCCAACAATATCTGGCAGGTATCCATACCTTCAAAAACAGTGTTTGACAGCGCCTATTCTTCCCCGAAGGCCATACTCACCGACTCTTCCGGACCATATCCTGTTAATAATACCTCGAGCTTCATCATTAAACTTATCCCACCTGCTTATTGTGAGTGTGCACCTGTGATCGGGGCTGTTTATAAGTTTGACAGCGATACCCTCAGGGATTTCGGGAGGATAGAGTTTTCATTGGATCATGGCACAACATGGCTCAACGCCTTATCCGACACAGTGATCCCCGACGGATACTGGATCACCCCACGGCCGGTCCTTACAGGAAGAATATATCAGTGGAAAGAATTTACTGCATTTATTCCGGGTTATTATGTGACTGATACCCTTTATTACAGATTCACATTCATAAGTGACGGCATCCAGACAAACCAGGATGGGTGGATGCTCGATGACATCCAGCTGATAGACCATACCGAAGGCATCAGGGATACCAGGTCACCACATGAAATCAATATCTATCCAAATCCCGCTTCCGGTATTATTACCGTATCAATGAATAATTTTACAGAAAAGATGGATGTTTCGGTATATGATATCCTGGGACAGTCATGTCTTCAGCATATGATGTATAAAAACTATGAGCCTATCAATATTTCCAGCCTTTGCAAGGGCATTTATATGATAAAGATTTTTAGCCGGAACGAATATCATATGAGAATGTTTATAAAAGAATAACAGATCGTCATTTGTAAATGGTATTAAAAAGATAAAACCATGAAAAAGTTATTCATTTTGATCCCGCTGGCCATTATGGCGTCGCCTTCATTCGGGCAGTTCATATGGGAAATTACTTTCGAGGATCCCTCGCCGGTTGAACGTATTTTTATTGATACGGCTTCCAATCCCAACAACGTCTGGCAGATCGGAATACCACATAAAACAATGTTTAACAGTGCGCATTCTCCAACGCATGCCATCATGACCGACACTTTGAACCCATATCCTGTAAATGACACTTCCAGATTTGTCATTACACATGTAAGGCAGGGGCCCTGGGGCGGGAATGAATCGCTTTTATTGGACTTCTATTTTAAAATTAACACTGACTCCCTGTCTGATTATGGAACGATAGAAGCTTCGATTGATCATGGTGCAAGCTGGATTAATTTAATGACTCAGGACACGGTTTATGGATTCTACTGGCTCTCTCAAAAACCTGTCTTAAGCGGGAGAAAGAACAGCTGGACCCATTATTCAGAGGAGCTGAGTCCGCTTACTTATGCTGTGTGTTATTCCGACACCTTACTTTTCAGGTTTACTTTTATAAGTGACAACATTCAAACTAATAAAGAAGGGTGGATCATTGATGACTTCTTATTTCATGATTATTGGGAAGGAATAAACGAAGTTCAAAATGACAATTTAATTTCTGTTTCACCAGACCCGGCCTCAAATTATATTTTAGTCAGCGCAAATAAATTTTCTTCAAGTCAAAGAGTTCAGATTTTTACTTTTACAGGCCAGGTCCTTTATAATAATCCGAATTTCAAAGGTGAAAAAATTGATATCCGTTCCGTTCCTGACGGCATCTATCTAATTAAATACCTTGGCGATAAGAGCTTCGCATGGAAAAAGTTCGAAATATATCACTGATTGCTTAAAATGAATTTAGCTGCTGCTAACGAGCCGGTAAATAGTTACCGGGCTTATCAGTGTTGTTTGGCAAAAAGTTTACCTTTACTGTGTTTGCCCGCCGGGCATAGTGGAATAGTTACCGGAAAATTGAGAATACGATGGATTATAAGGAAAGAATGATGCTCGAATTGCTTGATACTGCTGTGAAGGAAGTCAACATCAGACAACATATGATTGGTTTGATTCAAAGGGTTGAGCAAACCCTTCAAAAGGACCCTCTTGCAATGATGGCCTGGGAACCAATCCCTTTAACTATGTATAAACAGAAATTACCCCCGGAAATCAAATCCAGCTGGGTTTTCATTTTGAGGAAAAATGCAACCACGGGGGCAGAACGACATCCAAACAGTATTCAAAGGATGATGTCGTACCTGGGCAATGGCGATTTTCAAACAAAATCTGGTTTAAAATGGGAATCAAATTTACTCGACAGTGATTTTAACGGGGACCTTGAAAAAAGATGGATCTCAATTCCGGTCAATGTTTGGCACCAGGGGATTGTCAATGATGAAAACTGGGTTGTTATATCATTTCATACTGCTGAAGTATCGGAACTTATTGAAGAGCGGGCCGAAGATGGAGATGAAAACAAGCTTCACAGTCAAAAATATGCAGAAATAAGTGAAATAAAATAAGAACCAGCAGGGAAGGCATACCGTATTGCATCCTGTTAATTCAATTGTATACCCGGCAAACAAAATATACAATATGAAATTTGTAAAAAAAACCCTCTTCCCGGTCCTTTTGGCAACGGTCTGGATCAGCGTTTCTGAATTTTTAAGAAATGAATTCTTTGTCAAATCATTTTGGACACAACATTACCAGACAATCGGACTTACTTTTCCTTCGGAGCCGGTCAATGGGGCTGTATGGGGGTTATGGTCACTTTTCTTTGCTGTCGCCGTGTTTATTATTGCAAAAAAATTCAACCTGGTACAAACAACCTTCCTTTCATGGTTTTTTGCATTTGTTATGATGTGGGTTGTTATCGGGAACCTGGGAGTGTTACCCTATGGCATGCTGTTATACGCGGTTCCCTTAAGTATCCTTGAATCTTTCATTGCAGCCCTGATCATCAAATCCTTTAATAAAGACTGATTCATATTCCGACCTGAATTTAACCAGACCATGAAAAAGACCTTATTCCTGCTGGCCGCCTGCCTTACATTCAATACTCTTTTTGCCGCATCGGTCGACACCAGCTCAGTCTATAGCTCCTGCATGAGAAAGGATATAAAATGTGTTGTCATCACACCTGAAACCTATAAAAACACCCGGCTGAGTTTCCCGGTTGTTTACCTGGTCCATGGTTACAGCGGTTGCTACAATACATGGGTAAAAGTAGTCCCGGAAATTAAAACCTATGCCGACGAGATGCAAATGATCATCGTTTGCCCCGACGGTGGGTTCAGCAGCTGGTATTTTGACAGCCCCGTTGATTCAACTTTTAAATATGAAACATACGTCAGCAGGGAAGTAGTTAATTATATCGACAGCCATTACAGGACCATCCCCGACCGCAATCACAGGGCCATAACCGGCTTGAGCATGGGCGGGCACGGGGCCTTATACCTGGCGCTGAAACATTCCGATATTTTTGGTGTCGCAGGATCAATGAGCGGTGGCGTTGACCTCAGGCCATTTCCCAAAGAATGGGATATTGCGAAAAGGATAGGAGATCCGGTCACCGACAGCCTTAACTGGAAAAATATGAGTGTGGTGAACCTGTTTGATCATTACCCCTCTATACCTGTTGCCCTGATGATAGAGTGCGGGACCGATGATTTCTTTTACCAGGTCAATGAAACTTTGCATAAAAAACTCCTGGGGATGAAAATACCCCATGATTATGTTCAAAGGCCCGGGGCGCATACGTGGGAATACTGGGCCAATGCGGTTGAATACCAGCTGCTGTTTTTCAAAAAGCATTTTAGCGAAAAGGGAAAATAAATTAATATTAACCCAAATCCGATGAGAACTGCATTTCTTTTTTTTATTTGTGTCTGCGGATTGTTTTTTCCCTCCTGCAGACGTGATACCAGGGTTGTCTGCGTCGGCGACAGCATTACCGAAGGCGCAGGGATGAACGATCAGAGCAGGACCGCTTACCCGGTGGTGCTGGGGCAGATACTGGGCCCGGGTTACCATGTCATTAACTGCGGGCGGAGCGGGGCGACCATGTTAAAACAAAGCGACCTCCCCTACTGGAAATGCAAGGATTTTTACAATGTGCTTACCTCTGTTCCCGATGTGGTTGTGATTGCACTCGGGACCAACGATTCCAAGAACTTTAACTGGAATGCCGAAAGGTTCGAGAAAGATTTCCAGGCGATGATCGATACCATACGCACCCTTAAACCGGGCCCGCGGATCTATGTATGCCTGCCTCCTCCGGTGTTTAAAATGGCCTGGAGCATTGACGATTCAACCATTGTGCACGGGGTCATTCCCATTATTCTAAAACTGAAAAAAACCAATGATTTCACACTCATCGACCTCAACCACTCCATGAGGGGAAGGCCTGAACTCTTTCCCGACGGGGTGCATCCCGATGAAGCCGGGGCCAGAGTCATGGCCGGGATCATTGCAGCTGAACTGAAAAAGTAAACTAGGCTGCCCGGGCTGCATTCGCCCCGGGTTAAAACTTATGTGGATGAAATTACCAGTGATCAGGATAAGGATAAACTTCAGGCTGTGGGTCCTTTTTCTCTTTATTGCTGCGGTTCCAGCTGCAGGACTTAACGGCCAGTCAAAGAAAGAATACATCCGGTACCTTAAGAACAATGCAGTCGACATAAAAGATACAGCAGCCTCCTGGGATGCTGTTGCGGATTCATCATTTTTCAAGTCTGATATTTTCTGGGTGGGCGAAACCCATGCTATCCAGTTTTCCTATGATGCCTTGTGGATACTGTTCCGGCGAATCCATGAGAAAACAGGGTTCAGGTATTACCTGCTTGAATCGGGTTATTTTTCGGAGTACTACCTGAACCGGTATTTTGAAAGCGGGGACGAGGGCTTCCTCAAGACCGTATTCATTGCAACCAAAGGGACCATGGGATGCAATGATGACGCCTATGAATTTTACAGGAAATTATACCGTTACAACCAGGGGTTACCCCCCGGTCAGAGAATTGAATTTGTCAGTATCGACATCGAACACCAATGTGTTGAAACCGATAAGTACATCCGCAGTATATTCATGAAATTCGAGCGGCCGAAAGACACAGCCGATTTCATCAACCAGTTTCTTGCCGGCCAGGGCTCTTATAAAATCCCATACAAAAAGCTGGCCGCTGATATGGAGGCTTACCCGGCCAAATACCAGGATATGCTGAAGGATAAATATTCAACTGTTCAATATATTGTCAGGAATATAAATTATCTTTATCTGGCTAAACAATCTGCGAACTGGGGTAAAACAAGGGACAGCCTGATGCTGGAGAATTTTAAAACAAGGCTGGGGGCCTTCGATCTGAAGAAGGCAAAGATCTTTGCCTATTTCGGAACTGTACATTGTTACCTGTCACGTTCCCGGCATGGCGAAATGATCGCCTCACTGATCAAACAGAATTTTCCCTCTTTAAACTGCAGCTCCGTCATGATGTTGTATACCGACTGCAGCAGGACGATGCCCGCCTGGCTGTTGAGGGAAACCGGTCATACTCATTTTCCCAAGGACAAGGAGTTTGTAAACATCAGGTTTGACAATGATCCCAGGCACATCCTCAGGGGAGCATCGGGGGCAGGCTATACTTTGTTCAACATTGACCGGCCCGGGTCGGTTTTCAGGTCTTCAGGACTTTACGTTGACGATATTGACAGCGGGTTTCACACGGCTGATTATTTCCAATATATAGTATTCATAAAAGATTCACCGGCATCAATACCATACAGCAAGTAAAACAAAGCGATATGAAACCCATGATTCTTTTTGCAGGCCTGTTCCTGATTTCGTTAGATCCTATGGTGCAATACCGGAACAATAGTCGTTAAGTTTGTAAAAAATAGAATCCCTTAATAAGTCTCCATCGACTTCTGAAAAACACTTACAATGAAAAAGCTCAGATACATCATCACTATCATACTGTTGATCATCTTTATCACTTCATGTACAAAGTGCGATGACTGCGGATATCAGCCTCCGGAGATAACCACCATCCCCGTCGGCGCCCTTCTTTCACTCACAGGCTCCGGAGCTTCCAGTGGACAGAGCTCCCAGGTTTCGATAGGATTTGCCCAGCAGGATATCAACACCTGGCTGTCATCCATCAATAAGAACGTTAGAATAAGCATCATCTATGCCGATACAAAGACCGATACTGCCGAGGCCCTTACGCAGTTAAGGATCTTTTGCGACAGGGGCATCCGTCTTGTAATCGGTCCGTACAGCAGCGCTGAGGTTGCGGCGATCAAACCGTTTGCCGATCTGCACGGGATCCTTATTGTAAGCCCGTCGAGCGTGGCTGTTTCCCTGGCCATCCCTGACGATAATATTTTCCGTTTTGTTTCCTGCGACGTGATCCAGGGCCAGGCTATGACTACCATGCTCCTGGCCGACAGCATCAGGGCCATTGCCCCTCTTATCCGCAACGATGTTTGGGGAAACGATCTTTTAGGTTCAACCACCAGTGATTATTCTGCAAAGGGAGGGACTATTGCCCAGGCCGAGAAGTATGATCCCAAGGCTACCGATTTCTCTGCAACGCTGGCCCACCTGAACACTTCGGTAGGAAACCTGCTGGGACCGATTAATCCGGACCAGGCAGCGGTTTACCTTTGTTCGTTCGGGGAGGGAAGCAACATTCTTTCCATAGCCGGGAATTATCCCCAGCTGAAGAAGGTACCATGGTACGGCAGTTCCGCTTTTGCGCAAAATGCTTCTCTTATAGCCGATACCGCGGCAGCCGGATTCGCTTATGCGCATCTCCTGCCCTGCCCGGTTTACGGTCTGGATGAAGAAGCGAGGGGCAAGTGGCAGCCATTGCAGGAAAGGATAAGTGCTGTAATAGGGAGGAACCCGGAGGTATACGCATTAACAGCTTATGATGCCGTTTGGGTAGGCCTGAAGACCTATCTCGTCACAGGCTCCCGGCCCGAGATCGAGACCTTCAAATTCGCCTTCGTGCAGGAAGCATCAAACTATTTTGGAGCTTCAGGGAACACTACCCTTGATGCTAACGGCGACAGGGCTTATGGGAATTATGACTTCTGGGCCGTGAACCATAACCCTTCGGGGTATTTCTGGCAGATCGTTGCCAAATACAATTCCGCTACGGGAACACTCAGCAGGCTTGTCAAATAATAAGCCGGCATGAGACTTTACCTGTTCGTCCTGCCGGCTTTGCTTCTTTTCTGCCCGGTTCCCGGCAGGATGCAATCCGCAGTCAAACAAGATCCGGATAAAACCCGGACTGTAAGGATTGGCATCTTTACCGACTGCCAGTATTGCAACTGTGAGCCCAGCGGGTTAAGGGAGTACCGGCTGACGCTGGCGAAGCTCGACAGCTGTATTGAAGTGTTTAACAGCCTGCCCCTGGATGCCGTATTCCACCTGGGGGATATGATAGACCACAATTACAGCAGTTATGACAGCGTGCTTCCCCGTTTTAGCAGGTTTAAGGCACCACTGAACCTGGTGCTGGGAAATCATGATTACATGATAAAGAAGAGGTACAAGGAAGGCCTGGTATATCATATCGGCCTTGGGCGTGAGGCAGGGGGGAAGGATGCAGTATGCCCGGAAGGCGCTTATACCAAAACGATAGGGAACTGGTGTTTTATTATTCTGAACGGCGATGACCTCAGTTACGTGGCTCCCCAGAGCAGGGAAAAGAAAGATGAAAGGAATGAGGTGGTCGGCGATTCGTATATGCACCTGGAGTATACCGGGATGCCCTGGAACGGGGGGATTGGGAAGAACCAGTTGCATTGGCTGGAGGTTCAGCTTGGGGCAGCCCAGGGGGCAGGGCAGAGGGTAATAGTACTCTGCCATTTCCCTTTGTTCGGGAAGGAAGACCATCTGCTTTTCAACCATACTGAAGTTTTTACCTTAATTTCGCGGTATCCATGCGTTAAGGCATATTTCAACGGGCATTACCATGCGGGGAATTATGTGAGGAAGGACGGGGTCCACATGGTTAATTTCAAGGGTATGGTTGATACTAAACAGAATACTTTCGGGCTTATCACCCTTACTCCCGACAGCATCATCATCAAGGGGTACGGAAGGGAGACTGACCGGAAATTAAAAATAAGATAGATCATATGATAGACCAGCATATATTAAACCCAAAGAGCCAGAAATTTTATGTCAGGCGGTACCTTGAAGGTATCAGGGACGAACTACGCGGGAAGAAAGTTATTGACATCCCCGCCGGGAACGGTGCCACATCGGAGATCCTGATGGAGGCCGGGGCTGAGGTTGAGCCTTTTGACCTCTTCCCCGAGTATTTCATGCTGAAGGGGCTTGAATGCAAACGGGCCGATATTACTGATCACATCCCGGTTCCTGATGAGCATGCCGACTGGGTCGCCTGCCAGGAGGGGATAGAGCATTTCAGCGACCAGCTGCGGACTTTCAAGGAGATCAACCGGGTGCTGAAGCCGGGCGGGAGGCTGCTGCTCACCACGCCAAGTTATTCCAACCTCTCGGCAAAGCTCAGCTACCTGCTGTTCGAGAGTGAGACCCATAAGCAAATGCCGCCGAATGAAATTGACGATATCTGGATGGCCGACAGCTCGCTGAGCAAAGAACTTTATCACGGGCATATCTTTATGATAGGCCTTCAAAAGCTCAGGGTGCTGGCCAGGTTGAGCGGCTTCAGGATAGCGGAAATAAGGTATATGAGGATGAGCAAAGGGTCGTTGGCCCTGTTCCCGTTTTTCTATCCGCTGATCTGGATCAGTTCGTGGATGCGATATTTCAGGAACATGAAGCAGCATGCCGGGATCCCATACAGTGCCATTAAGGAAGTATACAGGGAGCAGTTGAGGATCAACCTCGATCCGAAAAACCTCCTGAACAAACATACTTTTATCATTTTCGAGAAGGAGATGAAGGTGAAGGAAGTGGCATTCGGCTTTGACAGCGGTGTGAAGCCGTTCGGGAAGATCATGTAGGGGTGACTGGTGACTGGCATCGTGGTTTTTCGTAATTTTGGGGTCCTTTTAATGACGAGATGATCAAAACAGTTTCTTCCCTTCTTACAGTTTTCATATTCTGGCTGGCGTTTGCCCGGATCTGTGTGTTTGCACAGGCCGACGGCAGCACCAAAGCGGTTGAACTGTCAACCTTGCAAAGCGTGAAAAGCGAACGTGGTTTCCAGCGCTGGCTGGTGGAAAAGCCGAGAGGGTTATACAATAACACGAGTTTTGCAATTGTAAGCGGGAGGGGGAATTTATTCAGCGGGATGCAGACTGTATTCGGGTATAAGTTCAATCCCCACCTTGGTGTTGGCGGGGGGATAGGAATAGAACGTCTGGGCAACCTGCCTACCTACAGTTATTATACTGCCAATTTTACGTTTTTGCCGGTGTTTGCCGAAGTCAGGTATACCGCGCTTAAGACCAGGTTTACACCTGTGGTCGCCCTGCAGGGGGGATATAAAATACTGGTCAACACACCATCTTCCCAGATGGACGAGTGGATGACATGGATCTACCCGCCTTTTGCCTGGAATTATTATTACAATTACGACACTTATACCAGGGGCGGTTTGTTCGCAAACCTGGAGATAGGTGTAAACGCCAGGGTTTACAGGCGTCTCGGGATTTATGCTTCAGTGGATTATTCGGTATGGTCCGTTTCGGGAACAAATCATTACTGGGTTTATAATGCAACTGAGTTCGACCCGGGCAAGGTAACTGCTGTTGTAACTGAATACACCCAGGCTGTTCTCGCTTACCAGGGTATTTTCCTTTTCAGGATTGGGTTTACATTCTAGAACACCCTTCTGGCAAAATTCTTAATTGTCTTCAGGGTAACTTCAGGGGCTTCAATGTACCCCATATGTCCGCAGTCACGCAGGATCAGGGTTTCGCTTACAGCAGGCAATGAGATCATATCCCAGAGTTTTAATGCCGGTGCTTTCGAGTCTTTCAGCCCCAGGATAAACAGCACCGGGAGTTTAGTTGATTTCAGAAGGGCTGTCTGGTCCTTACGTTCGAGCATTCCTTTAAGGGCTGCAACTATACCTTCACGGGGGATCTCCCTGGCGCACCACATCAGGAAGTCGATTTCCCTGCTGAATTTCTTGCGCGATTCCTCAGGGAACAGCCCGGGGATAAACATTGACAGAAACCCGAAGCGGTCCTTTTTCACAACTTCAATAGTGCGGGTCCTGTTTTTCTTATCTTCGGGCGTATCGGCGAAGCAATGGGAATGAAACAGCCCGAAGCCTTTAAGCCTGCCCGGATGTTTTGACGCAAAGGCCAGGCTTACATATCCTCCCATGGAGTGGCCGATAAGAAGGGATTTTTTCAGCTTTAGGTGCTTGATGACTGCCGATACTGAATCAGCCAGGATTTCCATAGTATGAACTTCGGAGAGGCATTCACTTTTACCATGACCGGGCAGGTCGATGCATACTACCCTGTAATTTTTTGAAAGGCGGGCCGAAAATTGCTTCCATATCCTGAGGTCTTCTGTGAATCCGTGCAGCAGGACTATAGGATCCCCTTTGCCATGATCAGTGTAATAGATTTCTTTGCGTTTATATGTTGTGTAAGGCATTGCGAGTAAGTTAAATATTGGGTGCTTGGTTTAACAAAGGTATTATTTATCTTAGATCCTTTCCTTTATTTTGGATTAAGACCAGGGCTTACCGTACGTTCATACCCGAATGACAATACTTTGTGAAATTTAAGGTTTATGTGCATTTGCTGCAGGATTGTCGCTGTTTATTGATTTTCCCGCGGGTTTCGGAGAGGGCACAGGCATGGATCCCCCCAGGATAACAACTGACAACAGGTTGTTGACAAAAAAACTGATCGTGGAATAAGTCAGGGTTTAATTGGCTTTACATTTACAGGGTAATTAATCGGGAGTTATGAAATTCAGCCCGGGTCTTACCCTGGTCTTGATCCTTTTAACATTCAGCCTGGCAGGACATGCCCAGGTGAAGCATGATATTTCCAATTATAATTCAGTGCTTTCCAATACCGGGCAGTTCGGGTTTACCTTCGGCCCGGCCATTTATCACGGGGATCTGAATGTAGGTAATTTCAACCTCAAGCGTTCTACGGGAATGGCTGCAAGCCTTTACGGACAGTATTATTTTTCGAATGTTTTCGGGTTTCGGATTTCCCTTTACAGCGGGATACTTAACGGTGGTATCAAGTATTACGAAAAAAGCGGGCTGCAGGTTGAGGATTCCTTTACCGGGATCATATTGGAGGGTGACCTGCACTTGATTGTCAATTTTTCCAACCTGTTTTTCAAGCCAAGTTTAAAAAGGAAGTTTTTCATATATGGCAGCCTGGGCCTGGGTTATGCAGGCTGGTATTCCAAACTTACAAATAAGGTTTACAATTATGATTCCATGCAGTATGACAACCCCCTTTCAAATTTCAATGCATCATTAGTAATCCCGGCGGGCCTGGGGTTTTACTACCGTATTGGAAACAGGATAAATATCGGGCTTGAATACAGCTATAAGACATATTTTTCCGACAAACTTGATAATTCCACGGGAGGTTATCCTTACGATGCCGTTCATTATATTGCACTGAATCTTTCGTTCAACCTGGGCACGGGCCTGGCGAAGGGCCCGGGCAGCAAACCCCGTAAAACGGCACAGCTTCAGCCATCTGATTATCCCATTTCGTACCCTGTTTATTCCCCTCCCCCCCCTGTGGAATATTCTCC
>Ga0194052_1000411_pt1 | contig 27802 bp, 27 predicted proteins | sample SepL226m_MetaG_FD_160117 | JGI IMG/M metagenome (GOLD analysis project Ga0194052, IMG submission 160117) | Anoxic zone freshwater microbial communities from boreal shield lake in IISD Experimental Lakes Area, Ontario, Canada - Sep2016-L227-6m | ecosystem: Environmental > Aquatic > Freshwater >...
ATCGTAGCGGCTCACCAGATTGGGATCCCGGGCGGGGTTCCAGACCGTACTGTCCACGCCGTTGATGATGCCCCACAGATCGCCCCGGCGATGGGACAGCAGGCCCTCCAGGCCGTGCCCGCCGGCCACCTGGATCTCATGGGAGTAGGTGGGGCTGACAGTGCTGATGCGGTCCGCGAGCTGCAGGCCAGCCTTGAGGAAGCAGATGTCCCGGTGGAACTCGACCCCCTCGGGGGTGAAGGCGCGGGGTGGCAGCCACAGGCTGTCGAGCATCTTGGCGGGGAAGCGGCCCTGGAACGCAATGTTGTGGATGGTCATCACCGTCGCCGGCCGAGGCCCGTCGCCGTAGGCCACATAGGCGGGCATCAGTCCCGTGTGCCAGTCATGGCCGTGCAGAACGCCCGGGTGCCAGCCATCGGCGGCGCCGACGCGGCCCAGGTGGGCGCCAGCCCAGGCCAGGGCGGCGAAGCGCTGGGCGAGGTCGTCGGGGTAGCCGTAGGGGCCGCCGGGTCGGGCATAGAAAGCGGGCTGCTCCAGCAGGTAGAGGGGCAGACCCGGGGCCTCGGCCTGGAGGATGCGGGCGGGGCCACCTCCCATGAGGTCCGGGAAGGATGCGGCCACGCCCTGGACCTCGACCGCTGCAAGGATGGCCGGGTAGGCGGGGACCAGGAGCCGGGCATCGATGCCAAGGCCACGCATGGCCCGGGGAAGGGCGGCCATCACATCGCCCAGACCACCGGTCTTGACGTAGGGGAACAACTCGGAGGCGACGAAAAGAACCTTCAAAACCTAGGGCTCCAGCTGGTTCAGCATGCGCTGGGAGATGAGGGTCACGCCATTCTCGGTGCGGTAGAAGCGGCGAGCGTCCTCTTCCGGATCCTCCCCGACGACCATGCCAGCCGGGATCTTGCAGGCGCGGGCCACGATGCAGCGGCGCAGCCGGGCGTGCCGACCAATGTCGCAGTCGGGCAGGATCATGGCCCCGTCCAGGCGGGCGTGCGAATGAACTGAGACGCGGCTCGAGAGCAGCGAGTGGTGCACGTGGGCGCCGGAGATCACACAGGCGCCGGAGACCAGGCTGGAGAGGGCCACCCCGTTGCGCATCTCGCCCGCGTGGACGAACTTCGCGGGGGGCAGCTGCTCCTGGTGGGTGGTGATGGGCCAGTTCGCGTCGTAGAGGTTCAGGGCTGGCAGCACGCTGGTGAGGTCCATGTTGGCCTCCCAGTAGGAGTCCACACTGCCCACATCCTTCCAGTAGGGCTCGGGATGGCCGGGGTTGGGGATGCAGCTGCGCTCGAAGCGGTGCGCAAAGACCCGGGCCTCGCTGACGATGCGGGGAATGATGTCCTTGCCGAAGTCATGGCCGGAATTGGGATCCTCGGCGTCCTTGATCAGCTCACGGGCGAGGAACTTCGCGTCGAACATGTAGATGCCCATGGAGGCGAAGGCCTTGTCGGGCTTGCCGGGAATGGCCGGGGGATCCGCGGGCTTCTCGATGAACGACACGATGCGGTCGTTCTCGTCGACGTGTGCGATGCCAAAGCCGCGCGCCGCATCGCGGGGCACCTCCAGGCAGGCGATGGTCATGTCCGCCTGGTTGTCGAGGTGGTCCTTGAGGAACACCTTATAGTCCATGCGGTAGATGTGGTCACCCGCGAGGATCAGCACGGTCTTGGGATCCGCCGCCTGGATGCTGTCGAGGTTCTGGTAGACCGCGTCTGCGGTGCCGCTGTACCAGGCGTCCTTGTCGAAACTCTGCTGGGCTGGCAGCACGTGAACGTACTCGTTGAGCTTGCCGGGCAGGAAGGTCCACCCGAACTGCAGGTGTTCGAGCAGGCGGTGCGAGTTGTACTGCGTGAGCACCATGATCTTGCGGAAGCCTGAGTTCACACAGTTGGAGAGGGTGAAGTCGATGATGCGGTACTTGCCGCCGAAATCTAGACCGGGCTTGGCGTAGTGATCGGTCAGGTCCATCAGGCGCTTACCGCGCCCTCCGGCCATCACAAGCGCGATGGTGTGCCTTGGTGAGACTCGCGATTCAGAGATCGTCAACATGGGAGTCCTTTGGCCTTAAGGGAATAATAGCCCTGGTCCGGCCCAGCGAAAGGCCATCTTTTCACCAGTAGCCAACGTGTTCCTCGGCCTGGAGTGCTTCCTGGAGCTCCACCAGGAACAGGCGCCGGGGCACCACCCGGAACCCGTAGCTGCGTAGACCCTCATGGGGCAGTTGCCCATCGAGCAAGGTGAACCCCCACCCGACCAGCCGCGCATCCAGGGCCGCCAGGGCCGCGCGGCTGGCCTCGGGCTCCAGGCTGAACATGCTCTCGCCGAAGAAGGCACCGCCCAGGGACACCCCGTAGAGGCCGCCCCGCAGGTGCCCGTCCCGCCAGGCTTCAACACTGTGGGCGTGGCCCGCGCGGTGCAGGGCCAGGTAGGCCTCCCGCATCTCCGCGGTGATCCAGGTGCCATCCTGGCCGGGTCGGGGCACCCGGGCACAGTGCTCGATGACTGTCTCGAAGGCTGTGTCGAAGTGGATCTCGAAGGGCTGGTGCCGCAGGCTCCGGCGGGTGCGGGCCGAGAGGTGCAGGTGGCCGGGCCGCAGCAGGGCCCGCTCCAGTGGGGACCACCAGAGCAGGGGGTCCTCCTCGCCGAACCAGGGGAAGATGCCGCTGCGATAGGCTTGAAGGAGCCGGGGCACCGAGAGGTCCCCACCGATGGCCAGGAGGCCGTCCTCGGCCAGCTCCGGGTCCGGGAAGACCAGGCGCTCAGTCAGCCGAAAGACAGGCACAGCCGACCGTCCTTGAGGCCCACCTTGGCCTTGCCGCCCTTGGCCAGGGGGCCGAAGAGGAGGGCCTCCGCCAAGGGCCGGCGCAGCTCGCGCTCGATGAGCCGGGCCATGGGGCGGGCGCCGAAGGCCGGGTCGTAGCCCTTGGCCGCCAGCCAGGCCCGGGCCGCCGGTGCGCAGGTTAAGGTCACGCCCTTCTCCTGCAGTTGGGTCTCCAGCTCCCGGAGGTGCTTGTCGGCCACGCGCTCCATCTCGGGCCGGCCCAGCGGCGCGAACTGGAGGATGGCATCGAGGCGGTTGCGGAACTCGGGGCTGAAGGCCTTCTCCAGGGTGCCGGTGGCGGAGCGGCGCGCTCCGGCCTCGGCAAAGCCCACCTGCCGGGCCGACAGCTCCCTGGCCCCCACATTGGTCGTCATCACCAGCACCGTGTGGCGGAAATCGGCGCTGCGGCCGTGGCTGTCCGTCAGGGAGGCGTGGTCCATCACCTGCAGCAGCACCCCGAAGAGGTCCGGGTGGGCCTTCTCCAGCTCATCCAGCAGCAGCACCGCGTGGGGCTGCTTGCGCACGGCGTCCGTGAGCAGGCCGCCCTCCTCGTAGCCCACGTAGCCTGGCGGGGCGCCGATGAGGCGGGCCACCGAGTGCTTCTCCTGATACTCACTCATGTCAAAGCGGAGGAAGGCGATGCCCAGGGCCTTGGCAAGCTGCTTGGCCAGCTCCGTCTTGCCCACGCCGGTGGGCCCCGCGAACAGGAAGCAGCCCATGGGCTTCAGGGGATCCCGCAGACCCGACCGCGCCAGCTTGATGGCGCTCGCGACGGCCTCGCAGGCCGGGTCCTGGCCGTAGATCTGGGCCCGCAACGCGGTCTCGAGCCCCGCCAGGGCCTCGCGGTCGTCGGCACTCACCGAGGCCACGGGGACACGGGCCATGCGGGCCACTACGGCCTCGATCTCCGCAGCGCTGACCTGGCGCACCCGGGCCTTCTTCGGCAGCAGCTTCTGGGCGGCGCCCGCCTCGTCCACCACGTCCAGGGCGCTGTCCGGCAGCCGGCGGTCAGTCAGGTGCTTGGCGGCTAGGCGCACGGCGGCCTCCAGGGCCGCAGCGGAATACTTCACCCCATGATGGCTCTCGTAGGCGGCCTTGAGGCCCTTCAGCACGCCCAGGGCGTCCGCCGCACTGGGCTCGCTGATTTCCACGACCTGGAAGCGCCGGGAGAGGGCCCGGTCCTTGTCCAGGGAGCCCTTGAGGTCCTGGAAGGTGGTGGCGCCGATGCAGCGCAGCTCGCCCGAGGCCAGGGCGGGCTTCAGCAGGTTGGCGGCGTCCATGGCCCCCCCGCTGGTGGCGCCCGCGCCCACCAGCGTGTGCAACTCGTCCACGAAGAGGATGGCGCCCGGGGTGTCGCCGAGGGCCTTGAGCACGGCCTTCAGGCGCTCCTCGAAGTCGCCCCGATAGCGGCTGCCGGCCAGCAGCGCGCCCAGGTCCAGGGCGAAGATCCGCGCGGCCTGCAGGGGCTCCGGCACGCTGCCCTCATGGATGCGGCGGGCCAAGCCCTCGACGATGGCGGTCTTGCCCACGCCGGGCTCGCCCACCAGGAGGGGGTTGTTCTTGCGGCGGCGGCAGAGCACCTGGGCCATGCGGGTGATCTCGGCGTCACGGCCCACCAGGGGGTCCAGCCGCCCGGCCGCGGCCCGGGCCACCAGATCCGTGGCGTAGGCCTCCAGGGGATCCGGGGCCACGGAGCCACCCTCGGCCTCTTCCTCCACTGGTTCAGCTGCTGGGGCTGGCGTCTTGGCGGCGGGTCCGTGGCTCAGGATCTTGAGCAGGGGCAGGCGCTGCACGCCGTGCTTCTCGAGCAGGAACCGGGCCGGGCTGGCTTCCTCTTCCAGGAAGGCTGGCAGCAGTTCTCCCCCCTGGACGGCCTTTCGGCCCGCGCTGAAGGCCTGGAGCAGCGTCCGCTCCACCACCCGGACGAAGCCCAGGGTGCTGTGGGGCTGCAGCGCCTCCTCGCCCGGCACCGGCTCGAAAGACTTCGCCAGCACGGCTTCCAGCTCCTCCCGCAGGCCGCTCAGCTTCACGCCGCAGCTCCGCAGGGTCCGGGCGGCGTGGACATCGTCCAGCAGGGCCAGCAGCAGATGCTCCAGACTCACGTCCTCGTGGCGGCGGGCCTTGGCCAGGTCGAAGGCCCGCTGGAAGCCCTGGTTCAGGTCCGGGCTGATCTGCGGGGTCTTAGGCATCGTCGGGCTCCACGGTCAGCAGGAGGGGAAAACCATCGCGCTCGGCCAGTTGCCGGCCGCGCTCGGCGCGGGTCTCGGCCACGTCCCGGGTGTAGCGCCCGGCCACGCCCACCCCGGCCCGGTGGACCGCCAGCATGATGGTGATGGCTTCGGGCTCGGGCTTGCGGAAGACCGTGGTCAGCAGCCAGACCACGAACTCCTGGGTGGTGTAGTCGTCGTTGTGGAGCAGCACCTTCCACAGACCCGGTTCCCGCAGCTTGGTGCGTTCGCGGGTGAGAACTTGGCCTTGTCGCTTGGTGGCCATGAACGGCGCCTCCGGGGGAACCAGGATAGCCCCTTGCTTCCCGGCGGGTCAGGGCTGCCGCAGCCGACCCTTCATGGCCTGGGCAGGAAGCGGTCCCCACCTCCGGCCGTCCTGGCTGGCCGGGCGATTGTCGCCCAGCACGAAGTAGCCATCGCCGCAGGCCCTCAGGCCCCCGCCGATCCGCTCAGGGTGGGTCACCCAGGGCTCGTCCAGACGCCGTTCGTTGATCCACAGGTCCCCGCCCTCCCAGCGCACCTGCTCGCCGGGCAGCCCCAGCACCCGCTTCACCGAGGACCCCTCGGGCCCTTCCACAAGCCAGACCTCGCCCCGCCGGGGGGTCGGAACCACCCAGGCCCGCCAGGACCAGCGCAGGGCCCCGTCCGGCAGAGCGGGCTCCATGCTGTGCCCGGAGATGCGCACGGGCCGCACCACCGCCAGGGGCGCAAGGGCCAGGGCTACGGCGGCGAGGGGGATCCAGGGGCGCAAGGGACTGCGTCCAGGCTCAGCCGAACACCGCCAGCCGCCGGCCCTGACCGTCCGTGAGGGCGACCTCCTTGAGTCGGGCCGGGCCGGGGGCGAAGGGCGCGAGCTCGGCCAGGAGCCGCTGGGCCAGGGCCAGGGGGCCGTCCAGACCGAGGTCCGAAAGCAGCTGTCCCTGCAGGGGGGCGAGGCTGCGGTCCAGGGCCGCCTCGAGGTCCCGAAAGTCCACCACCACATCGAAGCTGTCCAGGCCCTCCCGGGTGGCCACCACCTCCACCAGGTAGTCGTGGCCCTCCCAGCGCCCGCCCGAGCGGAACACCACGGAGAGGGGGCGGGTGACGGCGGATTCGAACAGCAGGGTGGAAGCACGGGCCAAGGGGACGTGGGGTGCTGTTGCCACTTCTTACTCCAGGTTGAGACTTCAGTTTGTCATGGCCGAGGCTACACTGGGCCATCGAGCCAGCCATACCTGACAACAGGGTTATTGATGAAGGCGGCCACCGCCACCCTGGATCCTACTTGTCTTCGCGAGGAGAGACCCCATGAAGGCCCTGGAAATTGCCCTTTTCTGGATCGTGACCCTGGCCGCAGGCGGCTTCTTCGTATGGACCATCCGGCAGCGGATCGGCACGATGAAAGCCGGTTTGCCCGACAACCGCACGGACCAGCCCCTGGAGCGCCTGAAGGGCGTCATCGTGCTGGCCCTGGGCCAGCAGCGCATGGTCCGGGACAAGTACGCGGGCTTCTACCACATCCTGATCTTCTGGGGCTTCTGTGTGCTGGGCCTCCGCAGCCTCGGACTGGTGCTGGAAGGCCTCTTCGGCTGGCACATGACCGAGGCCCTGGGCCAGTTCGGCCTGGGCTACCAGTTCACCAAGGACATCTTCGAGGTGCTGGTGTTGGTGGGTCTTGGCCTTGCGGCTTTCCGCCGCGTGGCCGCCAAGCCCTGGCGTCTGGAGAACTCCTGGGATGCCTGGGCCACTCTGAGCCTCATCGGCGGCCTGATGATCACGGACCTGCTCGCAGACGGCGCCTACATCTGGCTGCACAACCCCACCTGGAAGCTGTGGGCCCCGGCCAGCCTCTTCGTGGCGAACCTACTGCGCCCCCTGGACGGCACCGCCCTGCTGGTGATCTACAAGAGCATGTGGTGGCTGCACCTGGGCCTGCTCTACTTCTTCGCCAACTTCCTGCCCTACTCCAAGCACTTCCACGTCTTCACGTCGCTCTTCAACATCTACTTCCGCGAGCTGCAGCCCAACAAGAACCTGAAGCCCATGGACATGGAGGCCGAGCACTTCGGCATCAACAAGATCCAGGACTTCACCTGGAAGCAGATGCTCGACTTCTACACCTGTGTGGAGTGTGGTCGCTGCCTGGAGAACTGCCCCACGACGCTCACAGGGAAGCCACTCCGGCCCAAGGACTTCGGCAATGACCTGCGCGACTACCTGAAGGCCACGCCCCTCGCCCAGATGGGCCAGGACCAGACCGTGCCCGAGGACCGGCTGCTCATCGGCGGCCCCGTGCCTGAGGGCGCCCACTGGAAGCGCGATGACGAGGCGCCTCCCTGGAGCAAGGCGCAGCTTGAGGGCTGGATCAGCCGTGACACGATCTGGGCCTGCACCAGCTGCGGCTACTGCGAGTGGGCATGCCCTCTGCAGATCAGCTTCGTGGACAAGCTCGTGGGGATGCGCCGCTACCTCACGCTGGAAGAGAGCGACTTCCCCGCCGAGGCCCAGCTCGCCTTCAAGGGCATGGAGCGCCAGGGCAACCCCTGGAACCTCGCCCAGGCCGACCGCGGCAAGTGGGCCGAGGGCCTGGACGTGCCCACCTTGGCGGAGAAGCCCGACGCCGAGTACCTGTTCTGGGTGGGCTGTGCCGGCAGCTACGACGCAGCTGGCCAGAAAGTCTCCCAGAGCCTGGTGAAGCTGCTCAAGGCCGCCGACATCTCCTTCGCCATCCTGGGCACCGAGGAGAGCTGCACCTGTGAGTCCGCTCGCCGCCTGGGCAACGAGTACCTCTTCCAGACCGCCACCGAGACCAATGTCGAGCTGCTCAAGGGCTACGACGTCAAGAAGATCATCACCAACTGCCCGCACTGCCTGAACACGCTGAAGAACGAGTACCCGGACTTCGGCGGCACCTTCGAGGTGGTGCACGGCACCGAGCTGGTAGCGCAGCTTCTGGCCGAGGGCCGGATCAAGCTCGACCAGACCGTGGCCGTGGACCTCACCTACCACGACCCCTGCTACCTCAGCCGCTACAACGGCCAGGTGGCCGCGCCCCGGGCCATCCTGGACGCCATCCCCGGCGTGAAGCTGACGGAGATGGAGAAGCACGGCGAAGCCACCATGTGCTGCGGCGCGGGCGGCGGACGCTTCTGGCTGGAAGAACACCTCGGCAAGCGCGTCAATCACGAGCGCTTCGAGCAGGCCCTGGAGACCAAGGCCACCACGGTCGCCGTGGCCTGCCCCTTCTGCAACGTCATGCTCAACAACGCAGCGGGCGAGACCGGCCATGAGGGCGTCGCCACCACGGATGTGCTGGAACTGGCGGCGAAGGCGCTCAAGTAGGCGACCCACCTCGAGCAGCCATGGCGCGGGACCTCCCGTTTCATGGCTGCTCGGTGTGTTGGGGCAGACCGGGTAGCACGAAGGGAAGACCATGCAGGAGCAGCACGCGATCAAGCACTTCGCCCCGGCCTGGTTCGCCGTGATCATGGGGACCGGGGGGCTGGCGAACATCCTGTTCCTCTGGGAAGGCCAGTTCCTGTGGGCTTGGCGGCCGAGCCTGGCCGTGGCGGCCCTGGCTGATGTCGGCTACTTCCTGGTGCTGATTCCCTGGCTGCTGCGGTGGGTGCGCCACTTCGACTACGTGCACCGGGATCTCCACCACCCAGTGGCGACCAACTTCTTCGTCACCATGCCCGTGGCCACGGTGATCCTGGGCACCAACCTGCACCTCATCTGGAGCCCCTACCTGGGCCGGGAGCTGGTCTTCGGTCTCTTATTGGCCTGCTGGGTCATCGCCATCGCCGGCGTAGCTTTCTTTACTCTGTTTACAACCTTCCGGTTCATCCAGGCCGAGGCGTCTCCGGCGCCGGAGACCATGAACTTCTCCTGGATCATGGCCCCCATCGCGAACATGGCCCTGCTCCTGTTGGGCAACCCCGTGTGCGCCTGGGCCGCGCAGCTGCGGCCCCACTGGTGCCCGACGATCCTCGTCTGCAACGCCGCGATGCTGGGCATCGGGTTCTTTCTGTTCCTGTTTATCAGCGCCATCATCTTCGTCCGGCTGGCGATGCACCCCCTGCCACCTGCGGAGACCACCCCGACCTTCGGGATCATCCTCAGCGCGGCGGGGCTGGCCGTGAGCGCTGTCCTGGACCTGGGCGCCAGCGCCAAGAGCCTGGGCCTCGTGACTGAGACGGGCCTCTTCTCCCTGGCTGCCGCCACCCTCTGGGGCTTCGGCATGTGGATCCTGGTCCTAATCCTGGTGATCTGCGCCTACCAGTGGCGGCGCGGCGGCATCCCCTTCAGCCTCGGCTGGTGGGCCTTCGTCTTCCCGCTGGCCGCCTACACCATCGGCAGCCAGAAGATCGCCCTGCGCTTTCCGTCGCTGCTCACACGGGGCTATGCCCTGGCCCTGACGGTTCTGCTGGTGGGGCTCTGGCTCTACATCCTGCTGAACACGCTGCGGGGCGTGCTGCGGGGGACCTTGTTCCAGGGGAAGCCCATCGCCCAGCCCGAGGGGTAGGCGGCCACCGGTCGGGTGCCCCTCAGTAGCTGAGCACCACCGCCGCTTCCAGGGTGTTGTAGCTCAGGCCGCGGTAGATGCATAACACGTAGCGACTCTCCAGGCTCACGCGGCGGTGGAGGGTATAGCCCAGGCCCAGGGCGAGAGAGGGCTCGTCCTTCGTGCTGGTGTCATTCACGGTGTAGGTGCGGGTGGCGTTCACCCGGTCACTTGTGGTGTAGGTCCCAAAGCTATGCTGCCGCCAGACCTTCAGGTAGGCCCCGGCCAGGAAGTAGAGGCGGCCCTGAGGCCCACTGGGCCGGTAGAGGCAGTCCGCGCCCAGGGACCACGCGCTCCAGCGGGTATCCTCCGAGCCCAGGTCGGAGTAGCGGGTCGACTTGTAGGCGTACTGGTTGTCGATGGTGGTGAAGGCCTGGAAGGACACCCTCGGGCGGATGGCCAGGGTTCCTGTCAGGGGGATCGTCAGCGACAGCGCTCCCTGGGAGGCGTGCTTCGTCCCCATCTCATTGCGGAAGTCGCCCTGGGCGTCGGCGATCCCCAGGTGCAGGCTGGGCACCATGGGCTCGGCTGCCGAGGCGAGTCCGCCGCAGGCCAGGCCGAGAGAGAAGAGCACGGGTCGGGTGAAGGGCATGGGCGGGAGTTCCTGGGAGCAGGACTAGCGGTTGAGGGGCATCACGGCCTGGATCACGACCGGTTTGCCGCTTTGGGTCTTCAGGTAGCGGGCGATGGTGTCGACGTTGGCGATGACCTGGGAGATGGGCACGGCGGCGTGCAGGTCGTTGTTGCCAATCATGACGAAGTAGCAGTCGATATCGGGTTGGATCAGCTGGTGGAGCCGCTTGAGGACATCGGCAGAGGTCTCCCCATCCACGCCCAGGTTGTAGGCCTTGATGGCCAGGAGGTCGCCCCAGGTGGCGTCCCGGGTAGGGTTCGGCAGCTGGACGGCGTTGACACGCCGGGTGATGGAGTCCCCGACCATGCCGGCGCAGGTGACCTTGTTGAAGGTGATGTAGGGGATCAGGCTGGCGTCCGCCCAGCGCAGGTAGCCCAGCTCCGAGAGGTGCTCACCGTCCGGCTGGAAGAAGAAGACCAGGGGCTTGCCGGTGTTGGCGAGGAGGATGGAATAGGTATCGAGGTAGGTGAGCTTCAGCTCCTGGGCCTTGTTGGCCAGGGCCATGTTCAGGGCCCGGATCTCGATGTTGCTGGTGTCGCTGCTGAGCCCATCTGTACAACCGGACAGGAACAGGACACCCAGGGGCAGCAACAGAGATCTCAGCTTCAACCACGCCTCCGGGCAAGACACACAACAAGCCGGGCAGACCACGGCATAGGGGAAGGGAAACCCACTTCTTTGGACCGATGATACTGGAGCGGGGTTGAATCTCGGCCCCGAATGAGGGCCTGGCGGGCAGGCTGGACGCCTGGGCCTTGGGTTATCTCGTGAGCGCCTGCCCCAGGGACCGGGTATTTCTGCGGCGTGGGCTACAATACGTTCACACGGATGGAGCCCCCTTGGTTCGGGTCTACTGGAAAGCTGCCCACAAGGCCTGGGGATGGAGTCGGCACGTCTATCGCCTCAATCCGAACAGCTTGCGCCTGTTCAAGCGGCACCTGCGCTGGGCCACGGCCGCCGCCCTCCGGCCTGAGGCGGCCCTGGCCTGGTTCGCCTTCCACGAGGATCTGGCTGTGGAGGCCTTCACCCGGGCCAACCCCCGGCTCATCTTCCGGGCCCTGACGCGCTACATGGCCGTGGGCTGGGGCCTGGCGCGCCGGACCAAGGTCATCCAGGACACCTACCTGTGTCTGCTTGGTCATGGCGGCTTCCTGGCCGAGGCCATGCGGCAGCCCGGGGGCCTGGTGCTGGCGCGCTTCGACCTGGACCGCGGCCAGAAGGGCCTGCTCCGCCTGGGCAGCGATGCCCAGTTCCGCAAGGAGGGCGAGATCTCGGTCTTCCTGGAGCTGGAGGGTGTGCCGGGGGCCATCACGGGGGTGGCCTTCTCCCTGGAGCTCGGCACTGGGCTGATCGTCCGCATCGGCGGGCTGCAGGGCCGCAAGGGCGGGGACGAGGCGGCCATCAAGCTGGCCACGAAAGCCATGCACGGCCTCCGCCCCAAGAACCTCATGGTCCTGGTGGTTCAGGAAGTGGCCCGGGCCCTGGGGGCTTCGGAGCTGGAGGGAGTGGGCAACACGATCCAGGTCTACCGGGCGCGGGTGAAAAACCCCCTGGTGCCCAGGCGGGACTTCCGGTTCGACTTCGATGACCTCTGGATCGAGGTCGGCGGCGTTCCCGTGGGGGATGGCTGGTTCCGGCTGCCGCTGACCACGCCACGGCGCACGCCGGAGGAGATCAAGCCCAACAAGCGGTCCCTCTACGCCAAGCGCTACGCCCTGCAGGACGAGCTCAGCCGCCAGATCCGCGAGCACCTGGCCTTCTGAGGGGGGCCACCTGCGGGAGGCCGGGGCGACCCCTGGTGGAATTCCGCTAAGCTATCCCCATGCCGCTCGAACCCCGCCTGCTCGAGATCCTCTGCTGCCCCGCCTGCCACGGTGAGCTCGTGGAGCGGGCCGAGGGCCTGCACTGCCAGTTGTGCAAGCTCTGCTATCCCATCGAGGACGGCATTCCTGTGATGTTGGTGGACCAGGCCCGGCGGGTGGGCTGATGCGCCTCGACCGCGCCCAGGCCGAGTCGGTGCTCCAGCGCATGCAGGGCCGAAAAGTGGCTGTGCTGGGCGACGTGATGCTGGACGAGTATCTCTTTGGCGAGGTGAGCCGCATCTCGCCGGAGGCGCCGGTGCCCATCGTGCGGGTGGTGCGGGAGCGGTCGGTGCTCGGCGGCGCGGCCAATGTGGCCGCCAACCTCCGGGCTCTGGGCGCGGAGCCCATGCTGGTGGGCACTCTGCAGAAGGATCGGGCCGGGGAGGGCATCCTGGGCCTCCTCGGGGAGCTCGACATTTCCATCTCAGGCCTGGTGCTGGACACCTCGCGCCCGACGATCATCAAGACCCGCGTCATCGGCCAGCAGCAGCAGATGCTGCGCATCGATCGGGAGGACTCCGGTCCCCTGGACCCCGTCGTGCTCCTGGGCCTGAAGGACCGGCTGCGTCGCGCTCTGGCCGAGGCCTCGGCCCTGATCGTGTCGGACTACGCCAAGGGCGCCATCAGCGAACCGGTCATGGAGGCTGTACGCATCCTGTGCGCTGAGCGGAACCTGCCCTGGATCGTCGATCCCAAGCCCGCCCACAAGCACCTCTACCGCGGCGCCACCCTCATGACGCCGAACACCAAGGAGACGTCGGAGCTGACGACCCGCCCGGCTCGGTCCGACATGGAAGTCACGGTGGCCGGCCGAGAGCTCATGCAGGAACTGGGTCTGGGCGGCCTGCTTATCACCCGTAGCGAGCGGGGCATGGCCCTCTTCGCTCCAGGCGCCGGCCAGGTCGCCCCCTGGATGATTCCCACCGAGGCCCGGGAAGTCTTTGATGTGAGCGGCGCCGGGGACACGGTCATCGCTGCCTTCAGCGCCGCGGTGGCCGCCGGGGCCGACTGGCGCGAGGCCGCCATGCTGGCCAATGCCGCCGCGGGTGTCGTGGTCGCCAAGATCGGCACCGCCACCGCCACCCCCGCGGAGATCCTGGCCCACTATCAGGATCAGGAAGCGAACTAGGGGCTGTCAGGTATCAGCTCTCAGCTATCAGCTATCAAAAGCAGGACCGGGATGACCTGATGGGCCCGGCCGGGTCCCTCTTTAACCGATAGCTGACAGCCGACAGCCACCCTGGCCCGACCCTCAGTTCCTCAGCTCGATGGCGAGCAGGAACCGATCCCCGGAGACGAGGCGCTCTTTTACCTGGCTGAAGTTGAGGTCGAAGGTCTCGGTTTCGCCAGGCTTGATGGTGCCGAGCTTGGTGCCGCCGGAGGCCACGCCTATCAGCCGGCCGTCCTTGTCCAGGACCGCCACGGCGAAGCCGGGGATCCGGGGAGACTTGCTGGTGTTGGTCACCTCCAGCTGGGCTCGGGTGCCGAACTCGGCATTCTTCAGAAAGTTGAAGAGGCTCTTCTCGACCTTGCGCTTGTTGAAGAAGATGCTGGTCACCTTCAGGCCGTCCAGGTTGATGGCCAGGGGAATGGTGCGGTCCCAGACGAAGCCGAGGCTCTCAGAGTGGAAGGAGAGCGGGGCGGCCGGAGCCGGGGCCACCTCCACCTGGGTCGGGGTCGCTGGGGCGGGCACACCGGAGGGAACCTGGGTGAGTCCCAGGGCGGCGACGAGGAGGAGCATCTGCATCTCAGTGCCTTCCGAACAGACCACTGAAGAGGCCCTTCTTGGGGGCCGACTCTTCAGCCGGGGGAAGGGTGGGTGTCCCGCCGGTCCGCTCGCGGCGGAGCCGGTCAAAGGCAGGGCGCAAGCCCGGCACCTTGTAGGCCTCCAGCCAGTTCTCGCTGTGCTGGCGGGCCACCACGTGGTTTTCGAGGATGCGTCCCTCATCCACCCAGGCAATGAGCTGGGGCATGGTGAGTCCACCGTAGATCTCTTCGCCGATCTTCAGGCGGAGCAGCTCCGCGCCAGTATCCGGGCCCTCGGGGAGGGGCGCGAAGCTGCGCGGGGCCGGGATCATCTCCGTGAGTTCCTCGGGGGGCGGCAGCAGGTCTGTTGCCTCGAAGGCCACCGTCGGCTCCTCCATGGCAGAGGCGGGCACGGAGGCCAGGGCGGCCAGGAGGTCGGCCTGGGAGATGCGGACCGTCGAGCTGGAGGGGCCGAGTGGGTCGAGGGCGGCATAGCCGGAAGCAGTGGCGCCGTCTTCCTGGCTGGGGGCGGATACCGGGGGCAGCTCCGGCTCGGGTTCGACCACGGCTTGCGGGGGGGCCAGCGTCGAGTCCAGGGCGGACAGGGTCGCTTCCATGTCCATGTCGCCGGGATGGCGGCTGATCCTCAGGCCGGTCGGCTCGGCGGGGGCATCGCCGAAGAGCTTGTCGATGGCATCCCGGGCCGAGGTGTAGCCCGAGGCCGTGGTCTTGGGCAGCTCAAGGGGAGGGGGCTCCGCCGGGGGGGCGGCTTCCTGGACTGGCTCGGCGATGGGCAGGTCTTCCTTGGCTTCAGGCAGAAAGGCGGGGAACTCGGGTAGGGTCTGGTCAAGGACCGCCGTGACGCTGCCGGGCAGGTCCTCCAAGGTGAGGGCTGGCGGCTCCCCCAGGTCTTGGGGAGGGAGGGTGACCAGGCGCAGGGCCTCGAGCGCCTCGGCCTCGAATCCGGCGACGGCCTCCGGGGCGGGCAGGCCCAGCGCCCGCTGGACGACCTCGCCCACCGGGAAGGTGCTCCCGCACGAGAAACAACGGGCGCGCCGCAGGGCCGGCCTCAGCCGTTCCGGCCGGAGGCGGTAGCGGGTGGAGCAGCTCGGGCAATGAATCGCTTCGGCCACCGTGGACTCCTGGAGTTCGGAGCAGCATAGCACCCCCCCCAGGGCGCTGTCGCCAGGGCCGGGTATCCTGGCAGCAGGGAGGTTTCGTGCTGGGCGTGTTCATCACCATCGAGGGCGTGGAGGGGTCGGGCAAGTCCACCCAGCTGTTCCGTCTCTCCGAGCGTCTGCGCCAGATCGGCCTGCCCCTGCTGGTGTCCAAGGAACCCGGCGGCACGGCCCTGGGGCGGGAGCTGCGGCGGCTGCTGCTGGAGCGCCATCCCAGCGGCGAGGCCTGGAGTCCGGACGCCGAGCTGCTGCTCTTCTACGCCGACCGGGCCCAGCACCTGGAGCGGGTGATCCGCCCGGCCCTCGCGGAGGGAATGATCGTCCTGGTGGATCGCTTCGAGGACTCCACCCGGGCCTACCAGGGCGCCAGCGGCGTGCCCGAATCCGCCCTGGACCGCCTCAGCGAGCTGGTGCTCAAGGGTCTGCGGCCCCACCTGACCATCCTGCTGGACGTGGATCCCGAGTTGTCCCTGCAGCGCGTCGAGGTGCGGAACCTCTCCATGGGGGCCGAGTTCTCTGAGACGCGCTTCGACGAGGCGGAGCTGGACTTCCACCGGCGGGTGCGCAAGCGCTTCCTGGCCATCGCCCAGAACAACCCCAACCGGGTAGCCCTGATCCCCGCCCGGGATCCCGTGGACGACGTGGAGGCGGCCATCTGGGGCCGGGTGGCGCCGCTGCTGCGGAACGCCGGGTTCGGGGTGGACTAGTGGTGACCGGGTTCTCTGCCGACATCTCCGGCCACGAGGCCATCCGTCAGCGGCTGGCGGACAGGCTGCTGGCGGGTCGCCTCCAGGGCTCGCTGGTCTTTACGGGGCCCGAGGGCATCGGCAAGCGCCGGGTGGCCCTGGAACTGGCCCAGCGCGAGCTCTGCTTCCGGCGCAGCGCCTGCGGCCAGTGCGAGGGCTGCCGGATGTTCGCGGGGGATGACCTGCCCTTCGAGCTGCCGAACCTGCTGCGCATCACCCCCGAAGGCAAGGCTGGCGTCATCCGTATCGACCAGATCCGCGAGGGCCTCGATTCCACCAACCAGCCCCGGTTCAGCCGCGGCGTCATCGAGTGGGCCTCCCTGGCCCCGCCCGTGGGCTGCCACCGGTGGATCCTGGTCGAGGAGGCCCACCGCCTCAATGAATCCAGCGGCAACATCCTGCTCAAGACCCTCGAGGAACCCCCCCAAGGCACCCACTTCATCCTGATCACCCACCGCCCTGAGGCGCTGCTGCAGACCATCCGCAGCCGCTGCGAGCGCATCCCCTTCGCCCCCCTCGCCCCTCGGGAGGCCTGGACCGTGGCCCAGCGGCTGGGCTGGCAGGAGGCCGACCAGGACCGCTGGTCCGCCCTGGGGGAAGGCAGCCTCCGGCTCCTGGACGAGGCGGCCTTCCACCGGGCCGAGGCCCAGCTGGGCGCCTGGCTCGCCCTGCTGGGGGGCGCCGCCTTCGGGGAGGCCTCCGGGCCCCTGCTGCCTGAGAAAGAATCGGCCCTGGCTCAGGGCGAGCAGCTGCGGCAGCCCCTGGAACTGCTCCTGCGGATCCTGGCGGACCTGGCCCGCCTGCGCACGGGCGAGGCGCCGGCCCTGGCCCCCTGGCGGGAGGCCCTGGGGCCCCTGGCCTCGGCCCCGCTGGACCTGAAGGGCCCCCAGGAGGCCATCCTTGAGGCCCTGCGCCACCTGGCCCGGAATCTCAGCCCCGAACCCCTGCTGCGGGAAGTGGCCCTCTCGCTGAGGACCTGATTGCCTTCCGAGTCCGGTCCGCTAGAATGAATTAAGGAGTCTCGACTCCTGAACTGGAGAATCCCATGTCCGAACCCCTCTTTGGCCACGATCTGCTGGGTCTCCTGGTGGAGAAGGGCGGGGCCTGCACTCTGGAGTCCCTGCGCGCCGCCTCCGTTGCGGCCCACGGTTCCACAGCCGTCTACTGCAATTGCGGTGGCGACAGCTTCGACTTCGACGGCGTCCTCGGGTTCCTGGCCAGCAAGGGCAAGGTCCAGGTGGCCGATGGCAGCGTGACCCTGGGCATGGCCCCGGCGTGTCAGCACTAACGTTCTGGCTGTCGGCTATCGGCTGTCAGTCCAGAAGGCCCCGGCCTGTCTCGGCGCTGGGATAGGTGCTTTAGCTGAGAGCTGACAGCTAACAGCTAGCAGCCGGTCCCCCCCTCCCTGGACGACCCTGCACCACCTGCCGCATGATCGAGGTCTTCCCCATGCTGCCGGAGGCTCCATGAAACTGCTGCGCATCAACCACCTGGGCATCGCGGCGCCGGGGCTGGACGAGGCCATGGCCCGCATGGCCCGCCTCTTCGACATGACGGCGGAGCACACGGAGGAAGTGGCCGAGCAGAAGGTGAAGACCGCCTTCTTCCCCGTCGGGCCCAGCACCCTGGAATACCTGGAGAGCACGGATCCCGAAGGCCCCATCGGCAAGTTTCTGGCGAAGCGTGGCCCCGGCATCCACCACGTCTGCTTCGAGGTCGATGACATCGACGCCGCGGTGGCGTCACTGCTGGCCAAGGGCGTGCGCATGATCGACTCGGCCCCGCGCAACGGCGCCCACGGTTGCCGCGTGGCCTTCATCCACCCCGCCGAGACCGGTGGAGTGCTCATGGAATTGAGCCAGGGCGGGGCGCACTGAAGGCCGCCCGTGCGCCTCACTGACCTCGCCTGGCTGGCGCTGGCCGTCCTGAGAGCCGGCACCCTCGGGGCCCAGGGCGCCGAGACGGGATTCCTCCCGCGGACCCTCACCCACGCAGGCCAGAGCACCCGCTACCAGCTCTACGTCCCCGCGGACTACGCCACCCGCACGGACTGGCCCGTGATCCTCTACCTGCACGGCGCCGGGGAGCGGGGCGTGGACGGGCTGCGCCCGACCCAGGCGGGGCTCGGCGCCGCGATCCGCCGGGCGCCGCAGCGCTTCCCCGCCCTCGTCGTGATTCCCCAGGTACCCGTGGGGACGCAGTGGACCGGGGCCCAGGCGGAGCTGGCCCTGGCGGCCCTGGACCGCACCCTCGCGGACTACAAGGTGGACCGGGATCGGGTGTATCTGACAGGCCTCTCCATGGGCGGGCACGGCACCTGGTACCTGGCCTACCGGCACCCCGAGCGGTTTGCTGCCGCGGCGCCCATCTGTGGCTGGACCCAGAACCTGGCCAGTCATGGGCTCATGGTGCCGGTGGTGCCCCCGGAAGACGGCCCAGCCCTGCCCGCCCTCGCCCGGCGCCTCGCCAAGCTGCCCCTCTGGATCTTCCACGGCGACCAGGACACCGTCGTCCCCGCGCAGGGCTCCCGCGCAGCCTTTGAAGCCCTCAAGGCCGAGTCCACCCTCGCCCGCTACACCGAGTACCCCGGCCTCAACCACAACAGCTGGGACGCCACCTACGCCTCCGACGCCTTCGTTGCGTGGCTCTTCAACCAGCGGCGGGCCAAGCGCTGAGGGCAGCCGGCCCCTTTACCCCATCGCCCCCAGGTACCCCAGCCACAGGGCCCTTCCGAAGAACACGACGACGGGCGTGGCCAGGGCCAGGAAGCAGCCGAAGGGCAGCATGGTCTGGCCGCCGGAGCGGCGCATGAGCATGAGCGGCAGGCCGACGGCCACCCCCAGGCCCGCGCCCAGGAAGAGGATGCCCAACATGGGCGCCCAACCCCAGAAGGCGCCCAGCCAGGCCAGCATCTTGAAGTCGCCCATGCCCAGGCCATCGGTCTTGCGGATCAGCTTGTAGACCTGGTTCACCAGGGCGGGCACGCCGTAGCCCACGGCCATGCCCAGGAGGCTCTGGGACCAGGTCACGGCGGGCTCGAAGCCGGGGTAGGCGGGGGCTGGCTGGAGGCCGTTGTGCCAGGCCAGGACCTGGAGGAGGTGGTCGCTCCCGGTCCAGAGCTTGACGAGGGCCTCAGGCCACTGGAGCTGGGGCAGGGTGAACAGCACGCCCAGGGCCATGAGGGGAAACTGGAGCACATCCGGCAGGATCATCTCCGTGAAGTCTGTGAAGAACAGCACCAGCAGCGCATAGCCGCAGAAGAGGCCCTTGAACCAGATGAGGGTGCCGAAGGGGAAGATCCAGGGGGACACGGCGAAGAGCAGGCCCGCCAGCAGCTCGACCAGGGGGTAGCGCACGGGGATCCGCCAGCCGCAGCTCGCGCACTTGCCCCGCAGCCAGAGCCAGCCCAGGAGGGGCACGTTGTGCCAGGGCTTGATCTGCGTCTTGCAGGAGGGGCAGTGGCTGGCCCGCAGGACCACATCGCGCTCGGCGGGTTCCTCCTGGGGCAGGCGGTGGATCAGCACATTGCCGAAGGAGCCCAGGATCAGCCCGAAGGGGGCCAGCAGCAGGGAGAGCAGCCAGGGGGGCAGGTCCAGAAGGGGCATGGCACTACGATAGCGGGGACCTCCACCCGGTTTGCGGCAATATTAGGAGGTCACCCCGGAGCGTTCATGATCCGTCGCCTGCTTGCCTCCCTCCTGCTGGTCCTGGCCCTCCCGGCCCTGGCCCAGTCCCCTGCGCCCCCGACCGCACCCGCGCCGGTGGCCGTGGCCAGGCCCCGGGTCCAGCTGCTGACCAGCTACGGCCCCATCGTGGTGGAGCTGGAGCCGGCGCTGGCGCCGAAGACCGTGGCCAACTTCCTGGGCTATGTGCAGCGCGGCCACTACGCCGGCACCATCTTCCACCGCGTCATCAGCGGCTTCATGGTCCAGGGCGGAGGGCTGCTGGAAAACATGGAGGAGAAACCCACCGGGGAGGCCGTCCTCAATGAGGCCCCCCAGGCCTTCAAGGGCGGCCTGAAGAACACCCGGGGCACCATCGCCATGGCCCGCACGGCGCTGCCGCACAGCGCCATGGCCCAGTTCTACCTCAACCTGGTCGACAACGTCGCCCTGGACCACCGGGACATGTCCACGGAGGGCTACGGCTACTGCGTCTTCGGCCGGGTGGTCGAAGGCATGGACGTGGTGGACCGCATCGCCCGGGTCAAGACCGAGTGGCGCCGGGGCATGGGCGACGTCCCCCAGTTCGCCGTGCGCCTCAAAGAAGCCACCCTGCTGCCCGCCCCGTAGGAGCCGACCCAGCGGAGTGCGCAGCAACCACCGATGAGCGCACCATAAAAGCTAAACTAGGGCCTTGTCGTTTTTTTATCAGCTTTTAATCGGTGGCAGAGTAGCCCTGCTTCGGGGGTGATGACCCGGGGGCTAGGGGTTGATCACCTTGATGGACGGGCCGGGACCCTGGGGGCGCTGGCGGTCCTTGGGGATGAAGATGGCGTTGAGCAGGGACGCCACGAGGCTGGTCACCAGGGCGCCGAAGAACCCGGCCCAGAAGCCGCTGACGGTGAAGCCCAGGCCCAGGCGGACCGAGAGGCTGCCCGCCAACCAGAAGACCAGGCCGTTGATGACGAGGCTGAAGCAGCCCAGCGAGCAGGCCACGGGCACGAAGGCCAGAAACTTGAGCAGGGAGCCCACGGTGGTGTTGAGGGTGCCCAGCAGCACGGCCACGACCAGCAGCTCCAGGAAGGAGCCGTGACCCAGTCCCGGCACCACGGCAGACGCCACCAGCAGGCCGATGGCAGAGAAGAGGAATCGCAGCAGCACGCTCATGTGGGCATCCCGTCCTTCTCGTTGGCCTGGGTGACGATGCTGCCCGGCGGCACGCTGCGGGTGAGCCAGACGTTGCCGCCGATGGCCGAGCCCTTGCCCAGGGTGATGCGGCCCAGGATGGTGGCGTTGGAGTAGATGATCACGTCATCCTCCACCACGGGGTGGCGGGGCACGCCCTTGATGGGGTGGCCTTCCGCGTCCAGGGGGAAGCTCTTGGCGCCCAGGGTGACGCCCTGGTAGATGCGGACGTTGCGGCCGATGACGCAGGTCTCGCCAATGACCACGCCGGTGCCGTGGTCGATGAAGAAGCGCTCACCGATCTGGGCCCCGGGGTGGATGTCGATGCCCGTGAGGCTGTGGGCGTGCTCGGTGATCATGCGGGGCAGCAGCGGCACGCCCAGGTCGAGCAGCTCGTGGGCCAGGCGCTGGCTGGTGACGGCCAGCAGGCCCGGGTAGCAGAAGAGGACCTCGTCGGGGCTGGTGGCGGCGGGATCGCCCTCGAAGCCCGCCTGGACATCGGTCGCCAGCAGGTGGCGCACCTTCGGGAGGCGCGTGAGGAAGGCGCTGGCCAGGGCCAGGGCCCGGTTCTCGCAGCCTTCGCAGGTGGGGTCCGCGGCCATGAGGCCCCGCTGGATCTGGTCCCGGAGGCCGTGCAGCACCCGGTCCATGCGGGCGCCCAGGTGGTAGCGCAGGGTCTCGCCCTTCAGCTCCGAGGGGCCGAAGTAACCGGGGAAGAGCAGGGCGCGCAGGTCTTCCACCAGGTCGGCCAGCGCCGTGCGGGAGGGGAACTCCCGCCGGCCCAGGGGCATTTCCGTGAGCTCGGTGGCGGCTTTCGCCAGGGCCTCGATGATGGCGGGAAGGTCGATGCTGGGGTCGGAAGAAGGCTCAGCGGACATGGGTGCTCCGGCATCGGGTCCCGGGGGCGCTTGTCCCGGTGGCTTCAGGATGACGCAGCTGGCAAGGACCTGGAACCAGGGATTCAGTAGGTCCAACTCAGGGCACAGCCGGTCTCCCGGGCCAGCCGCTCGGCCAGGTCGGGGTCGTGCTTCAGCCGCAGGTCCGAGTTGGCCCGCACCCGCGCCACCAGGCCCTCTTTAGACCGGTATTCGAAGGTCACGGGGATCTCCCCCCGGTGCTCCGCAAGGAGGGTCGCCATGCGGGGCGGGCACTCGCCCGGGGGCAGGCGCACCACGGCGCCGGTGAAGCCCATGCCCTGGAAGGACTCCAGGGGTTCGATCTGGGTGGCGAAGAGCTTCACCACGGTCTGCTCTTCTTCCTCCTCGGACTCGCTGCTGTTGCCGTTGCCCTGGAGGACCTCCACCCGCAGCTCGCCGGTGATGCGCAGCATGGCCTCGGGCACGGCCAAGTGGTGGTACTGGGCATAGGGGCGCTTGCCGGGCTTCTTGGTGACGGGGTCCCACTTGCTGGCCATGAGCAGCACTTCCATCTTGCCCGTGGGGTCCTCCACCTGGAGGATGGCCCAGGGCTCCCCCTTCTGGTTGGTTTTGAAGGTCACGGTGCTCACCATGGCGCCCAGGACGACCTCGGCCCGGTCCCGGAGGCGGCCGGAGGTGGCGTCCTCCTGGATCTTCGCGAGGTTGCCGTGGGTGTGCACCTGGATGGCGTCGGCGAACTCCTCCAGGGGATGCCCGCTGACGAAGAGGCCGAGTACCTCGCGCTCGGCGGCCAGCCGGGTCTTGCGGTCCCAGGGCTCGATGTTCTCGGGCACGCGCCAGTCCTCGCTGAGGCTGGCCAGCTCGGCGTCATCGAAGAGGCTGGTCATGCCCGTGTCGCCGCCCCCACGGGCGGCGGCGGCCACGGCGTCGGGCAGGCCCTGCAGCAGCGCGGCCCGGTTGGGCTCCAGGCTGTCGAAGGCCCCGGCCTTGATGAGGGACTCCCAGACCTTCCGGTTGGCCTTCTGCAGGTCTGTGCTCTTAAGGGCGTGGAACAGATCCTTGAAGGACCCCTCCGCCTGGCGGGCCTCCAGGATGGCCTGCAGCGCCGCGTCGCCCAGGCCTTTCACGGCGGCAAAGCCGAACCGGATTTGTCGGTCTCCCGTCGCTGTGAAATCGAGCGCAGATTCGTTGATGTCCGGTCCCATGACCTCGATGTCCCGCTCGCGGCAGTTCTGCACGTACTTGGCCACGTCGTCCGTGCGGCCGGACTTGGTCGAGAGCAGACCGGCCATGAACTCCACGGGGAAGTTGGCCTTCAGGTAGGCGGTCTCGTAGGCCACCATGGCGTAGGCGGCGCTGTGGCTCTTGTTGAAGCCGTAGCCCGCGAAGTACTCGATGAGGTCGAACATCTCGGCGACCTTGACCTTGTCGTAGCCCCGGGCGACGCCCCCGTCGATGAACTTGGACTTCTCCTTGGCCATCTTCTCCTTGTCCTTCTTGCCCATGGCCCGGCGGAGCATGTCGGCTTCGCCCAGGCTGTAGCCCGCCAGCAGGCTGGCGATCTGCATGACCTGCTCCTGGTAGAGGATCACGCCGTAGGTGGGGGAGAGGATGGGCTCCAGGTCAGGGAACATGTAGGTGACAGGCTCGCGGCCGTGGCGCCGGTCGACGTAGGTGCTGCCCATGCCCGCGCCGAGGGGGCCGGGCCGGAAGAGGGCGTTGAGGGCGATGAGGTCGTCGAAGCGGTCGGGCCCCAGCTGCCGCAGCAGCTGCTTCATGCCGCCGGACTCGAACTGGAACACGCCATCGGTGTCGCCCGCGGCGAACAAGTCGAAGGTCTTCTTGTCGTCGAAGGTGCGGATGGTGGCCATGTCCATGGGCTGGCCCTGACGCCGGGTGATGACCTCCTGGGTCTTCGCGATCTGGGTGAGGGTCTCCAGGCCCAGGAAGTCCATCTTCAGCAGGCCCGCGCGCTCGGACTCGGTCATGGTGTACTGCACCATCACCTTGCCGTCCTTGTCCTTGCAGAGCGGGGCAAAGCGGGTCAGCTCGTCCGGCGCAATGATGATGCCGGCCGCGTGCACGCCCGTGTTGCGAGACAGGCCCTCCAGGCGGGCCGAGATGTCCAGGATGTTTCGCACCTCGGGGTCGGTCTCGTAGAGCTTCCGCAGCTGGTCGCTCTTCTCCAGTGCCTCGCCAATGGACATGGGCTTGCCCGGCTCCTGGGGCACCAGCTTGGTGAGGTTGTTGGCGAAAGCGAAGTCCTTCTCGAAGACCCGGGCCACGTCCTTGATGACTGCCTTGGTCTTGAGCTGGTTGATGGTGATGATGTTGCTGACCTTGTCCTGGCCGTACTTCTCGGTGACGTAGTCGATGACCTTCTGGCGGCCATCCCGGCAGAAGTCGATGTCCACGTCGGGCATGGAGACGCGCTCCGGGTTCAGGAAGCGCTCGAACAGCAGGTCGTACTGCATGGGGTCGATGTCGGTGATGCGCATGGACCAGGCCACGATGCTGCCGGCGGCGGAGCCGCGGCCGGGGCCCACGGGCACCCCCATCACCCGGGCCTGGCGGATGAAGTCCCAGACCAGCAGGAAGTAGCCCGGGAAACCCATCTTGAGGATCATGTCGAGTTCGAAGGCGAGGCGCTCCCGGTAATTCTCTTCGGGGTATTTCAGGATCCCCTTCTGCCAGAGCGGCCGGCACTCGGCCAGGCGCGCCTCGAAAGTCTCCTGGGCGATGTGGACGAAGTAGGACTCCAGGTCATAGCCGGAGGGCACCGGAAAGCGGGGCGTGACGGGCTTCCGGGTGATGGGGAAGTGCTCCACCTTGGCGGCGATCTCCAGGGTGCGCTCCAGGTATTCTGGGTGGTCCGGGAAGACGTAGCCCATCTCCTCGGGCGTCTTCACGAAGAACTGGTCAGTGGAGAAGCGCATGCGCTTCTCCTTGGCTTTGGTGGTCTTGGTGCCGATGCACAGCAGTGTGTCGTGCAGATCGGCGTCCTCGTGGTTGAGGTAGTGGGCGTCGTTGGTCGCCACCAGGGGGATGCCCAGCTTGGCGGCCAGGGCCTCCTGGTGGGGGATGATCTCCCGCTCCTTGTCGAAGCCCTGATCCTGGATCTCCAGGTAGAAGTCGTCGCCGAAGATGTCGCGGAAGTCCCGGGCCACGCGCTCGGCCTGGTCCAGGCGGTTCTGCAGCATGCGGGCCTGGACCTCGCCCCCGAGGCAGGCAGAGAGGGCAATGAGGCCCTCGCTGTGCTGGCGCAGGAGGTCCTTGTCGATGCGGGGCTTGTAGTAGAAGCCCTCAGTGAAGCCTGCGGAGACCAGCTTGGAAAGATTGGTGAAGCCCACGGGGTTCTTGGCCAGCAGCACCAGGTGGTAGCCCGCGTCCCGGGAGCCGCTGGGGTCCACGCAGTCCTCGAGGCCCTCGTCGCCGGTGGTGTTCTTCGCTTCCAGTTTCTTGTCGAAGCGGGTCTTGGGCGCCACGTAGACCTCGCAGCCGAGGATGGGCTTCACGGCCAGGGTCCCGTCGGGCTCCCGCGTCTTCTCGCAGGCGTCGAAGAGCTTCATCATGCCGAACATGTTGCCGTGGTCGGTGACCGCCACGGCGGGCATGCCAGAGGCCCGGCACTTCTTCACGAGCTCGGGAATGCGCGTGAGGCCGTCCAGCAGGGAGTGTTCGGTGTGCAGGTGCAGGTGCGCGAAGCTCATGGCCTCATTCTCCGATGGATACCAACCCTTGGGGCAAGTTCCGCGAAGTCAGTGCCGGGAGAGCAGCTCCTCCAGGGTCTGCCGCAGCTGGTCACCGGAGGCCCCGGTTTCCAGGCGGGCGTGGGGTCCTTCGGTGGCGGGGCCGCCGATCTGGATCCAGCGGGGCCGACGGCGCAGCAGATTCCCTTCGCGCCAGACAGCCAGGATGCTCGGCTCCCGGGCCCAGAGCAGGACGCTCGGATAGGGGCCCTCCCGGGGCGGCACAGTGCCCCAGGGCTCCACCTCGGCGCCCCAGGCATGGAGCAGGGCCAGGAGCCGGTCGCTCTCCCCGGGGTGGTCCATGCCCAGGGCCACGGTCCACCCCGAGAGGAAGTCCCGGTGGCTGGGCTGGCCCGCCTCGTCGCGGTCGTACCAGCCGAGGCGCTCCTGGCCTTGGAGGACCCGGCTCTGGACGCGGTAGGTGCGGCCGTCTGCGCCGAGCAGGGTGAGGTCCGGGGCCGCCTTGACCTGCCCGGTCCAGGTGGCGCCGAACAGGGCTTCCAGGGCCGGTTCGGGGCGGTCCGTGCGGAAGGTGTGGCCTGGGAGCAGGCTCTGCCAGCCTTCTCTCTCCTGCTCGGCGAGCTGGATGCGGGACTCCAGGACGCTCACCACGAGCCACTGCCAGCTGGACCCGACGGCCAGGGCCAGGATCAGGAGGCTGAATCCGGAGAGGCGGATCTTGAGGTCGAAGAGGCTGAAGGCCGCCACCTCCACCACCACGGGCAAGGTGACGCCCAGGAAGCCCAGAAAGAGGCGGCGGCCCAGGGGGTCACCCTCCTGCCGGGCGCGATAGGTCCAGTAGATGATGAAGCCGCAGCCAGTCAGGTAGACGAGGTTGGAGGCGTGGTGCAACCAGGTGTCGCCCAGGCTCGGGTGGGGCAGGACCAGATTGCGAAGGACGTTCGGGATCAGGGCCAGGGCCACCCAGCGGGGGAACCGCTTGGGGATGTGGCCTTGGAAAAGTCGGGTGAAGGCGGCGCAGAGCGCTAGGAACCCGAAGGCCATGAGCAGGCTCTGGGCCCGGTCCACCAGGTGCGGATTCAGGTCGGCCTGGACGCCCAGGGCCAGGACGCCGTGGCGCAGGCTCACCAGGAGGCAGGCCAGGGCCAGCCAGCCGACCATGCGGTCCCGCCGGGTGAAGGCATCGGCCGCGAAGCTGATGCAGAGCGCCGCGAGGGCTCCCGCCTGGAGGGCATCAAGGAAGGGCCAGTCCAGAAGCTGCATAGGGGGGGGTCCGAGGGATGGGAGGATGGGGGTTCCAGCCTAATCCATTCTCGAGCCCGCTCGTAGCCGCCAACATCACTAGACGCTTTGGAGATGCCCTTGATCGCCTTCGAGAACCTGGAAGTGCGCTACCCCGCCACCCCGGTGCCGGCCCTGAAGGGGATCTCCCTGGGGCTGGAGCGGGGGATCGTGGGGCTGCTGGGTCCCAACGGCTCTGGCAAGTCCACGCTGCTGAAGGCCCTGCTGGGGTTGCTGACCCCGTCCCGGGGCTCGGGCACCGTGCTGGGCGTGTCCCTGGGGGGGGCCGAGGCCGCCCGGCTGCGGGCCCGCATCGGCTACATGCCCGAGTATGACGCCCTCATCGAGGATGCCTCCGCCTACGAGCAGGTGGCCTTCTGGGGCGAGCTGAGCGGCCTCGCGCCGGAGGCGGCTCGGGACCGCGCCCACGAAGTGCTCTACTTCGTGGGGCTCGATGAAGCTCGCTATCGTCCCGTCAGTGGCTACTCCACGGGCATGCGCCAGCGGGTGAAGCTGGCCCAGGCCCTGGTGCACAGCCCCGAGCTGATCTTCCTGGATGAGCCCACCAACGGCCTCGATCCCGATGGCCGCCGCCGTATGCTGGACCTGGTCCTGCGGGTCCACGCCGAGCTCGGCACCGGCGTCATCCTAGCCTCGCACCTGCTGGGTGACGTGGAGCGCGTGGCGGACCAGCTGGTGATCCTGGACCAGGGCCAGATCAAGGCGGCGGGCTCCATGGCCGGGCTGCGCAAGGCCCTGGCCCGGCGGGTGGAGCTGCGCTTCCTGGACCCCCTGGATGCGAACCAGGAGGCCGCCCTGGCGGAGCTGGGCGTGGTGCTGGAGGCCCGAAACGGCCTCTACGACCTGGAGCTGACCGAGGCGGATCCCACCGCAGCCTTCCGTTGGGCCCAGGCCCAGGGCGCCACCCTGGTGCAGGTGACGCCCCGCCACGACCGCCTGGATGAGGTGCTGCTCCGAGCGCTCCATCCTGGGCCAGCCGCCGACGGGGGGAACTGACCATGCCCATCTACGCCCCCACGCTGCCCCCGGCGCCGGACCTGCGCCATGGCCACCCTCCGGCCGTGGTGCTCATGCGCTTTGACCTCACCCGGCTCTGGCGGCAGAAGATCGGCCGCTTCTTCGGCTTCGCCTTCCTGGCCATGCTGCTCTGGAAGATCGCCCGCATCTACGTGGACCACCTGCTGAACACCAACCAGGCCTTCAAGCCCATGCAGGACTTCGCCAAGACCATCCTGACCCAGGGCGCCGCCTTCCAGGCGGACCTGCTGAACCCCGCCAGCTACTTGCTCTGGTTCCTGGTG
>Ga0194052_1000413_pt1 | contig 27764 bp, 22 predicted proteins | sample SepL226m_MetaG_FD_160117 | JGI IMG/M metagenome (GOLD analysis project Ga0194052, IMG submission 160117) | Anoxic zone freshwater microbial communities from boreal shield lake in IISD Experimental Lakes Area, Ontario, Canada - Sep2016-L227-6m | ecosystem: Environmental > Aquatic > Freshwater >...
GCGCTGATCGCCTCCCGGCTTCCCGAACGTGCGGTGATGTGGGGACATACCCTGCCCAGCTTCATGTTTTATACCCAAAAATTTGTTCAGATGCGTAAGCCGGTTCCAGGGGATTTACTGATCACCAAAAAGACCCGTTTGGCGGAAGTTGGCGCACACGAAATTCTTTATGAAAAAAACTGCATCATTCTGGCGCGGATACTCAGTAGTGAATAGGGACGCTGTCAACATCATTGATGCAAAAAGAGTTTGTGATCATTGCGGTAATGAAATATGTCAATAGAAATGAAACATTATATTGATTTATTAATTTAAACTCTTATAATACTACCTAAACTTCCATTCGAGAGTTTGTAACTACAAAAAATAAAAGGGAATATCTTACCATGTCAATCACACTTGATGATAATGCCGTAAATGAGTTTAAATTTTATGATGAGATGGCCATTGCTTATTCAAACGACATTGAGGAGTATAAGACGATTCTTAAAGCTGTTGAGACCATGATAGCAGAGAAACAGAGAAATCTCCAAGACATTAAGAGTAAAAGCATTGATTTAATAACAGCATCTCTTGAGATTACAACCTCTCAGGATATCCCTTTACATCATCCGGTCAGGAAATTCAATTATGCCGGAGTAGATGAGGAATCTCTGTCGCCAGGCAAAGAAATTGAATCAGAAGAATCTGTGGAGGAACAATCTCAGATGATAACTCCAACCATTCAGGTTCAAATGCCCAGATCTGCTCACCAAAAGAAAACTGCTGGAAAAGGCAAGGTCAATAGGACTGACAAACCCAAAAAGCCTGCCGTTCGGTCGAGGGAAATTACTCAAGATAAACATACCGACGCAATCACAGGACTCAAATGCCTGTACCACCCTGAATCCCCAGCAATAGATCAGGCCAGGCAACTTTGCTCTTCTTGCAAATGGAAACTTATCACAAATGGTCTTAGAGGATATGATAAATATCCAGCAGTGATCTCGTTTTTAAAGGGAGAGACCAAAGTTATCCCGGTTTTAGGTCAGCCCATGTGTCCGGTTCATCCTGCAGTCCCAGCATACAACCAGAAAACTGGTTTATGTAAAGCCTGTCAAAAGAAAGCTAAAGTAATTGGGGTTGAGGATCGCCATCTTACGAAAAAAGAGCTGAAGGCATTGCAGAATCTTTCTTTGTAATAGTTGAATGTTGTGATGAAAAGAGTGTAGAGATGTGTCGCAAGATTCTTTTCGGCTTTCCCATCATCACAACTTGTCAATTTGTTGCAACACCTGCTGAGCCATCAGATAAGCCGGGTTGATTGAAATGGCTTTTTGAGCAAATCGCCTGGCATCCGAATATCTGGCCAACCCCAGAAGCGTTTCCGCCATACCGCAATACAGGTCAGGATATGGCGGATTGAACCGTTCCAGAACGTATCCATGTTCAATGGCTTCCAAAAACCGTTTCTGATCTTTTAGAAGATTGAACAGATTCAGGCGGGCTTTGATATAGTTTGGATTCAGACGGATAGATTCCTCAAAACAGTTCTCCGACTCTTTCATGCGGTCGAGTTTCTTGTATAACATCCCAAGCATATAGTGAATATCGGAATATTCCGGAAATGTGAATTTGTATTCATGAAAAAGGTGCAACAGGGTTTCAAGGTTTTCTTTGGGAAAGGCGCCTTTTTCAATTATAGCCATGATATCGTTTAAATTCGGACTGATGCCAAGGTGTGTGACAAATCCTGCAATGAGTTCGTCAATATGGTTGCTGCCGCCAATTTGGGCCGCAAACAAGGGGATTAAATCCGGGGATGTGTTTCCATGCTTTTCGATGATGTGTTGTCCGGTTTCCACCAATGCCTTCAAATCCGGATCATTGTCCAATTGGCTGGCGCGTTCGAGCATATTCAGAGCCAGGCTGTAGCGCTGCTGCTGGCAGTAAAGGACGCCTATTTTCAGGATAGCGTCTTTGTAGGTTGGATTAATATGAACGGCTTTTTCCAGATACTGAATGGCTAATGGGATTTGTCGCTTGCTGGCATAGACAATGCCAAGATAATAATAAATATCAGCAAATTCGGGCCGTTTTTCAAGGATCAACTTCAGGTTGTTTTCCGCCTCGATGTAGCGGCCCGCAAATGCCTGACTGATTCCCAGTTTGATTCGCGCTTCCGTATAATTGGGGTTGAAATCTACCGCTTCCTGAAAATTATGAATAGCCTGATCGACTTTCCCCTGTACGAGGTGAATGATTCCCAACCGGTAGTATGCATCAGAGTATGTCGGGTGGGTTTCCATCAATTTTGTATGAAATATTGCCGCAGAATCCCAGTTAAAGATTTCTGGTAGAACAGTCAAAAGCGATACTGTGGACACTTTCTCAAGCAGACGTGCAATCCGTTTGACCCTATATGGTTGAATGTTTTTCCAGTCGTTGACGCCGGTGTTCGTGGTAAATCCTAACAAATAACCACTATTCGCTGCAAATACTGATGTCTCGGCTGTGATAAACCGCGGCTCGCCAACCGGATAGCTTATGGTCAAGACTGGACGTCCGATATTTTCCTCGATAATGAGCTTGGATAAGATCATCTCTTCTTTTTGGGAACTTAAACTGATCGTGGATAATACTCTGTGGGTATGGGTGTGGGAGCCGATGGCGATTTGATTTTGCGCCATTTCACGAATCTGATCCCAGGTGAGGATTTCCTGGTCCTGCAGCGTAGAATCCGGGAGTGCGATGGAGCAGGATTCGGAAAGCTCGGACAACAGGTATTTGGTCTGTTCATATTGTTCCTGTTTCATACGCTGCTGAAAAAACGTGATGGCATCATGTTTCTGGCTCGGCAGGAAAAACTTTTGTTTATCGAAGGTAATGAAAGGTCTTTGGGTATGTTTGATCAGATAGGCAATGACATCCCACCAGGATAATTGCCGGGTGTTGATCATCTGGGTGGTCACAAAAAGAATGGCCGGAGCCTCGAAATATTTCAGGATCGGAAATGCAATGGTGTAATTGTCCTTGTATCCATCATCAAAGGTAATTACAACACAGGGCGTTGAGGACCTGGGCGGGAGAAAACCGTTTTCGCTGTGACGATCTATCAAATCTTTTTCGGACAGAATGAGGGTATTATTCTTCAGCCATTTGATTTGTCGGGCAAATTCATCTTCGTCCACACTATATACCCCATCGTCAAACGCAGTTTGAAATTGAGGGTTAGATGGACGAATCCGATGGTAATTCAAAACGATCAGTTTATTCCGCATGGGCAGCCGCTTGAACAGATTGACCACTTTGGAGTTAAAGAGAATATCAGCCAGAAGTTCTTTTTTGCCTTTCATGTAAGGTTCTCCTGAGTTATCATCAACAAATCGACGATTATTCGGCCGCAAATAAGACAATAATTTCATTGAATATTTTCTTTGCGATCTTTGCGCCTTTGCGGTGAATAAAAATTAAGTCATTGACCGTTCAAAGTACATTCATTTTAGCTGTTAGCCAGCATTTCCGCGATGGTCATCTTCATTTTGACGATTATTCCCGTCTCGCGCCGAAATGATTTTTCCAGATCAGCCAGTTCCTGGTATAGAGGGGTCCGGTCAAAAGAAATATATGATTTTTCGCCGCATTGGATGACAAATTCGTGGCAGCCTTGGCCCTTGGACCTGCCTTTTTGAGGATGGTGCAGTTCGTTGGGAATGCCGTGAAGTCTGCAGATCATGGGACGATGTGCATACAGACGGCATCGTCCTGCCTCATTCAGCGGACACATCACGCCGGGTGCGGGTGCAGAATGCGTTTCCCACTGGCAATTCGCATCCAACGCCATGGAATGAATCATCACTTGGTCCCCCGAAGACAGAGATTCAAGTCCGCTCTTCAAATAGAAATATTCTATCAGGGTGTGATGATAAAATCGCGTTCGACAACAACTGTCCTCACATCCTGAACAAACAAAACCATACTTTCCGGCCGTTTCATCGTAGCGCTCATCCATTTTCCGGAATATTGCCGCCAATCTGTTCAGATACGGCTGATACTTTACCGTTTGGTTCCGATTTTTCTTTAAATCCATAGACTCCATCAGATCAGTGGCGATGGGAAGAAGATTTTCTCATATAAGTTTAGGGCGCACCTATCTGTCATGCTGGCGATAAAATCACAGACCGAACGCTCATGTGACAGGTCGTTGTAATTAAACCACGACATTTCCACTGCACTAAGTTCTTTTTTAAAAATATCCGGTCGATTTAGTAAACAGGCATAGAGTTCGGTCAGTATTTTCTTCGCCTTAACAAATTCATTGTGAACATGGGGAGAGCGATAGACATTATCATACAGAAATGTCCGCAGCGTATTCATGGCGGAGCTGACATCTTCGCTCATTTTTAATATCAGATCCCCATTTCGAACCTCGCTGGAAAACACCAGATCACGAATCATGGTTGTAGCCCGCTGTGAATGGGTTCGACCGATAACCCGCGTACAGGATTCGGGAACCTGTTCTATGGTAATGACGCCGCTGCGAATGGCATCATCCAGATCATGATTCAGATATGCAATGATATCTGCTATCCGGACGATTCTTCCTTCAAACGTTGAGGCGAGTTCTGCTGGATCATCCGGAATAATTTTGCCAAACCCTTTGGAATGCTTAAGAATTCCATTTCGAACCTCAATGGTTAGATTCAGCCCCTGTCCCTTGTTTTCGAGTACTTCAACGACCCGGACACTTTGCTCGTTATGAAAAAAATCTTGGGAATATATTTCCTGAAGGGTTTTTTCTCCGCTGTGCCCAAAAGGCGGATGCCCCAGGTCATGGCCCAGGGCGATGGCCTCGGTCAAATCTTCATTCAACAGCATGGCGCGGGAAATGTTTCGGGCGATCTGGGCCACCTCAAGGGTATGCGTCAGGCGAGTCCGGTAATAATCCCCCAGAGGCGCAAGAAAAACCTGAGTTTTATATTTCAGGCGCCGGAATGCGTTGGAATAGACGATCCGGTCCCGATCCACCTGAAACGCAGTACGAATGGGGCACGGGTCTTCAAAACGATCCCTGCCCCTGGATTCTGAACTCAAACATCCAAAAGGAGATAAAAAACTCTTCTCCCGTTTTTCAAATTTCTCACGAATGGTCATGGATTTCGCCTGTTCACATTTGCACAAAAACAACATCTGTTTCAAAAGCGGACTGTAATCATCAACCATCATAATTAGCACCCTTTATAAAATCAAGCAAAGATATTAATTTAGCCTTAAACAAGCGATCGGTTAAAGGGATTCAAATAGTTGTTCCGGTGTCAGTGTTTTTTTCCAAATTCCATCTGATCCCGAATTCATGCCAGATTGCGAAAATAAAGTATTGCCAAAGACCGAGCGCCCGCTCAACTTTATTCAAATATGCAGTTACCATACTATTTATTACATTTTTGTATGTTTTATAATTGATTACTTTCTATAACATACCGTTATTTATTGTCATACATATTTATTTACAGTTGGCACATATATTGCTTGTTAGTAGTTATCTTTAAAGCAATACGTACCATTAACTTCATAAATGCCGACAAAGGAGATCAGGAATGAAATTGAAAGAGAAATTAACTGCTTTGGCCTTGACTTTACCTCTATTCCCGGTATCTTCAGCTTTTGCTGAAGATGCCACTTTAAATTCAGGCGACACCGCATGGATGATCGTATCCACTGCGCTGGTAATGATGATGACCCCGGCGGGACTGGCGTTGTTCTACGGTGGGATGTCGCGATATAAAAATTTATTGAACACCATTGCAATGACATTTATGTCATATTGTCTGGCCAGTGTGATCTGGGTGGTCATTGGATATACGCTGGCGTTTGGACCGGATATTGGCGGACTGATCGGCGGCTTGGACTATACATTTTTAAACAACATTACCGTAAAAAGCCTGTCTGGAACTATTCCGACATACGTATATGTTCTGTTTCAGATGACATTCGCCGGAATAACCGTTGCGCTGATATTGGGTTCCATTGTTGATCGGATGAAATTTTCTTCCTGGCTCCTGTTTACGACACTGTGGATTGTTTTCATTTACTGCCCGATAGCTCACTGGGTATGGGGCGGCGGATGGATGGCCAAAATGGGGGCGCTGGATTTCGCCGGCGGAAACGTGGTGCATATCAATGCAGGTGTGGCAGGGCTGGTCCTCTCTCTATCTGTAGGTAAACGAATCGGATATGGCAAGGAAACCATGTTCCCGTCCAGCATTGCCCTGACGGGACTTGGCGCAGCACTTCTGTGGTTTGGGTGGTTCGGGTTTAACGCTGGCAGCCAACTGGCTGCGGATGGTCTGGCAGGCTCGGCTTTTCTGGTAACCAACACATCTGCTGCAATGGGCGCCATTTCATGGATGTTCACGGAATGGTACATCACCCGAAAGCCGACGGTTCTGGGGATTGCATCGGGAATTGTGGCAGGCCTTGTGTCCATTACGCCTGCGGCAGGATTCGTGGATTTATCGGCTGCACTGATCATTGGCCTTGTAGCCGGAGTTTTAGGGTTTATCTGCGTGTCCAAATTAAAACACAGAATGGGATATGACGATTCACTGGATGCTTTTGGGGTTCACGGCATGTGCGGTCTCTGGGGGGCTCTGGCAACCGGTATTTTCGCCAATCCTGCGGTTAACCCTAATGGTGTCGGCCTTCTTTACGGCAATCCCAAACAGCTTTTGATCCAAATTATTTCCATTGCCGCAACAGCCGCATTTACCGCAGTTGGTACGCTGATCGTAATCACCGTTACCCGTCTGGCGACTCAAGGGCTGCGGGTTGAAAGAGATGATGAAATCGCCGGTCTGGACAACTCCCAGCACGGAGAAAGAGCATTTGAAATTGTGATTTCATAACAAATCAGGCATCCATTTATATTACCCCAAAAGTAGTTGACACTTTTTTGATGAGGAAGGTCATTTACAACATATTGACTTATCACTTTCACACAAACGGAGGACTCAATGAAAAAAATCGAAGCAATCATTAAACCATTCAAGCTGGACGATGTCAAAGAAGCATTAAACGAGCTGGGTATTCAGGGAATGACCATATCTGAAGTGAAAGGATACGGCCGTCAGAAAGGGCATAAGGAGATATATCGGGGTGCGGAATACGTTGTTGATTTTATTCCCAAGATTAAGATTGAAGTCATTGTGGCTGCTTCAATGGCAAATCAGGTTATTGAAAAAATAAGAAATTCCGCCAATTCGGGTAAAATCGGCGATGGAAAGATATTTGTAATTCCCGTTGAACAGGTCATTCGAGTTAGAACCGGAGAAAAGGGAATGGATGCCCTGTAGTCTCCCCTGAATCCCTGCATTCTCCGGAAAACGGCGATTGCAGGGGGTTATCCAACCGTTCTTTCATCCTGCCGCGCCACCAATTCATCAATTCAATCATTTTTTCCTTTTCAATTTCAATCTTTCATTATAATGATATGTATACTGCGAACCGGCATAATTTTACGTTTTTGATCCCCCACCCCAACCCTCCCCCGCTGGGAGAGGGAGTTTATGAAAAGCGCAGATTATGCCAGTTCGCAGTATATATGTCCGGTATTCAGAAAATTAGGAACATCAATGTACTCAGACAAATCAAGGACACGATTAAATCCGCAAGAAGTGATTCGGAAATTATGGCATTGCTGCACTAAGCACTTAAATTGCAGGTTATAGAAATTGGAGACATTTCCAGTGAACGAAAAACCGACCTACGAAGAATTAGAACAGCGGTTAAAGCAATTAGAAAAAGAAAATTCTGAATTTAAGCGGTTGGAGGATTCATTAAAAAATCGCATTGTTGCGCTGACTCTGCCTCTGAATGATAACGGGAACATTGCATTCGAGGAATTGTTCAACATTGACGATATCCAACGCATCCAAGACGAGTTTGCCAAGGTTACCGGTGTTGCATCCATTATCACTCACACCGACGGAACACCTATTACCGCACCAAGTAAATTCTGTCGGTTGTGCAAAGACATTATTCGCAAAACAGACAAGGATCTTGCTAACTGCTTCAAGTCAGATTCGTTGATCGGCCGATTACATCCAGGAGGCCCCATCATCCAGCCATGTATGAGCGGTGGACTTTGGGATGCTGGCGCAGGAATTACAGTCGGCGGGAGACACATCGCCAACTGGCTTATAGGCCAGGTACGCGACGAACTCCAAACAGAGGATAATATGCTGGAATATGCCAAGGAAATCGGGGCCAGTGAAAAGGCTGTGATTGAGGCGTTTCGCGAAGTACCCGCCATGTCGCGCGAACAATTCGAGCAGATTGCCAAGATTCTCTTCATCCTTGCCAACCAACTATCCACTTCTGCCTACCAGAACGTTCAACAGGCGCGATTTATCACCGATCGTAAGCAAGCTGAAGAACAAAAGGCTGAACTCGAAGCACAGAATCGTCATCTTCAGAAGTCCGAGAGCCTTGGTCGCATGGCCGGGGCCATTGCCCACCATTTCAACAACCAGTTCCATGTAGTGATGGGGAACCTTGAAATGGCAATGAACGATCTGCCTATAGGGTTAAATCCGATCGAAAAACTGCTTTTGGCTATGCAGTCGGTTCGTAAGGCGGCAGAAGTCAGCAATTTGATGCTGACCTATTTGGGGCAATCGTCCGGCAAGCATGAACCAATGGACCTTTCCGAATTCTGTTGCAATAGCATGCCCCTGCTTCAGGCCACAGCCCCGAAAGGCTTGATTTTTAAAGCCGATTTCCCTGCTTCCGGCCCGGTCGTCCGCGCGGATGCTGGTCAGGTTCAGCATATTCTAACCAACCTGATCGCCAATGCATGGGAATCCTCTGACGAGAATCAACGAGATATTAGCCTGACCGTAAAGACGGTTATTAAGGAAGATATCCTCGCCTTAAATCGTTTTCCCGTGGACTGGCAGCCACAAGAAAGTGCTTATGCGTGCATAGAAGTCTCGGACAAAGGATGCGGGATTTCGGAAGAAAATTTCGAGAAAATCTTCGACCCGTTTTTCTCCACCAAGTTTACTGGTCGCGGTCTGGGTTTGTCCGTGGTTCTGGGAATTGTGCGCGCACACCACGGTGCTGTCACGGTTGAGAGCAAGTTGGACCGGGGCAGTACCTTTCGCCTCTTTTTCCCAGTGTCGGCTGAAGAGGTCCCCAAACTTACCCACAATGCGGTTCAGCCTCTGAAGACGGAAGAAGGCGGCACGGTTCTGCTGGTAGAAGACGAGGAAAATATGCGCAACATGGTCAAAACGATGCTGATACACTTGGGATTTACGGTGCTTGAAGCCAGGGATGGACCAGAGGCGGTAGAGGTTTTCCGGCAACATCAGCGTGAGATTCGCTGTGTTATTTGCGAGTTATCCATGCCGCGCATGGACGGCTGGGAAACATTGACGGCTCTGCGCAAGCTTTCTCCTGATATCCCGGTTATTCTTTCCAGTGGCTACAGCAAGGAACTGATCATGGCAAGCGAGCATCCCGAACGTCCCAATGCATTCTTGAGCAAACCTTATCAGCTTAAGGAGCTTAGCGACACGATCCACCGCGTTGCGTATGCTTCGGACTGGCATGGCTGAAGTCTATGACGGGTATCTTTGGACTCGGGTTTCGGCTAACGAAACACACGAATCCGCTAAAGAAACTCAGGGTGGTGTGATAACGTAAGATAAAAAAGTAACCACCAAAATAAACATAAAAATTGAGGCTAAAAAATGAACACAAACTCCTTGCTCATAAGCAGAAGACAGTTCATCCGCCTGGCAGGCGGCGCTGTCCTTTACAGTATGATATCCTCTCCTTTTCCGGGAATCGCTGCAGAAACAGGAGGAGGGTTTATCGCAGAGGCTTCTTGCAGCAAGCCGCCATGTGACGTCAGAGCCCTGACCCGAAAACTCTTTGAATCCGTCGGCGGTATGTCCAGGTTCATTTCCAAAGGCGATGTGGTGGTGATCAAACCCAATATCTCCTGGGCCAGAGCCCCCGAATTGGGTGCTACCACACATCCCGACGTTCTTGAAACCGTCATTTTTCTCTGCCAGGAGGCAGGCGCCAAAAAAGTCCGCATCGCCGACAATACCATTCATGAAGCCAGAAACTGTTTTGCGGTTACCGGTGTCGATCAGGTGGCGAAAAAAACCGGGGCGGATCTGGTGTATCCCCTGTCTAACCTCATGCGGGATATGAACCTTCAGGGACATCGCCTGAATGTCTGGCCGGTGTTTACGCCATTTAAGGAAGCAGATAAAATCATCAACCTGCCGGTCGCCAAGGTCCATAGCCTCAGCGGACTGACCTTGGGGATGAAAAGCTGGATCGGCGCGGTAGGCGGCAGAAGAAACGCGCTTCATCAGGACATTCATCAAAGCATAGTGGATCTGGCGCAGTTTTTCAGGCCCACAATCACCTTGATTGACGCCATCCGCATCATGACTGCAAACGGACCTTCGGGTGGAAGCGCATCTGACGTTGCGGTTGTCAACCGCCTGATACTGAGCGATGACCCTGTTGCGGCCGATGCCATGGCCTGCGACCTGTTTCAGGTTAAACCATCCGCCATCGCCCATATTCAGCTTGCTCAGAAATGGGGACTGGGAACAACAGACTTCAGCCGATTGACCCGCTACCAGGTTGTGCTATGAAAATCAAACATCTCATTTATTTAAGAAGGATATCGCAGGTACTGTTTCTGCTGCTGTTTTTGTTTCTGCTGATGGAAACCAGGCTTCCCCAGAATGTTTTTCTGGACTATTCCCAGGAAATTGCTGGCCCCAAGGACATCCGCCTGAATTACCCGGTCATGTTTTTCTTTGACATGGATCCGCTGATATTGCTTACCACCATGTTGTCCACACACAAGTGGCTGGCTGGTGCGGGGTGGGCGCTGGCTATTATTGCTCTGACTCTTTTTCTTGGCCGGTTTTTCTGCAGCTTTGTCTGTCCGTTCGGAACCCTTCACCATGCAATAGGCACCACACATCCCGCCGCCAAGGGACGGCATGCCGCTGCCATGAATGAAAAAACACCCTCGCAGCGGCTAAAATATGGACTTCTTTTGATGGTTCTGGTGTCCGCTCTGTTCGGCTTGAACCTGGCGGGATTTATGGATCCGATAGCGCTTTTGTTTCGATCGCTTTCGGTTTCCATTCTGCCGGCTGTAAATATCGGCGTCAAGGAGGTGTTTGATGCTATGGCGACAAGCGATATCAAGATACTGAATCTGATCAGCTACGCCGCAGAAATCATCGTATCGCCTGTCCTTGGCTTTGGATATCCAGCCTATCAGACAGGCTTTGCAATCGGCCTGATTGTTTTGGCTCTCTTGTTCCTGAATCGGGTGCGTCCCCGGTTCTGGTGCCGTGTGCTGTGTCCGCTGGGGGCGTTGTTCGGTCTGTTGTCTTTTAAAAGTCTGCTGAATCTTGAAAAGGATGAAACCCGGTGTACTGGCTGCAATAAATGCACGGCGGCCTGCCAGGGTGCGGCTTCTCCCCGGCCTGGTGTAAAATGGGAACCTGCCGAGTGTGTTCGCTGTTTCAACTGCCAGCATGTATGTCCGGAGGATGCTCTATCGTTCCGGTTCATTCTGCTGAAATCGCAGAAATATGCGCCGGATATGGGAAGGCGCGCAGTGCTGACCGGGCTTACCGCCGGCATTGCTTTCCCACTTCTTAGCCGGCTGGACGGCCAGATTCATCAGGCATCCGACCCCCGACTGATCCGCCCGCCGGGATCATTGACAGAAACCCGGTTTCTGGAACGTTGTCAGCGTTGTGGCCTGTGCATGAAAACTTGCCCGACAAACGTCATTTCGCCGGCGCTTGGGGAAGCCGGCCTTGCCGGCATCTGGACCCCTGTGTTAAATATGGCGATAGGGTACTGCGAATATTCATGCACTCTTTGCAGCAGTGTCTGCCCGACAGGCGCCATTCAGCCAATTACGGGAAAGGAAAAGATATCAGGCCCCATCCGCATCGGATCAGCATTTGTGGATAGGGGAAGATGCCTGCCATGGACCGAAAACGGCGCGTGTATTGTCTGTGAGGAAGTCTGCCCGACATCTCCAAAGGCCGTGGTTTTTCGCGAAGCGGATGTCGCTGGCTTCGGCGCTGAGCGGCTCCGCCTGAAACAGCCCTACGTGAACCTGCAACAATGCGTGGGATGCGGAATCTGCGAAAACAAATGCCCGGTCAAGGGAACGCCCGCCATTAGGGTGATTGCTTCTGGCGAAAGCCGCTCTCCTAAAAACCAGATATTGCTAATTTCATAGAAGGCCATGAGAATTCATGATACCTTGTATGGCAATGTAACCCTTGGCGACTTTATCCATAAACAACATCCCTTTAATGATGTGATTTGCCTCCCTCAACGCCTCCGCACTATTTTCATGGCCTTTAAAACATACGGATAAACAGAGACTGCGATAATCTGGTAGCCTTTGGCATTGGGATGAATTCCGTCCGCCAGGTTTAGTTCCGGCTTTCCGGCAACACCCTCCAGAAAGAAAGGCATAAAGAGGAGCTGTTCCTGATCGGCAATCTCGGCATACAGCCTATTGTATGGCTCGGTATAAGACGGACCATAATTGACCAGCATTTTCATGCCTGCCAGAATAACCGTAGCCTGGTGTTCCTTGAATGTTTGAACCGTTTTGGAAATGTTGCTACGTATCAGACGATGATTGACCCCGCCAAGGCCGTCATTGGCTCCTGTACACAAAATAACGATGTCGGGTTTCAGCGAGAGTATCCGGTTGATACGGGACAGCAGGCCGCTGCTGGTCTCACCACTTATGCCGGCATTAATGACCGAGCAGGAAAACCCTTCTTTTTGAAGTTTTGCTTCAAGAATGGCCGGATAAGCCTGATATTCCTTAAGCCCATATCCTTCGGTGAGGCTGTCGCCCAAAGCAACTATGGTGAGGGTTTGAACAGGTTGACGGGATGCCGGTGGCGTGAAGGAATCTGTTTCCATGCAGCCGGTCACGCAGCTTGCAGACAAGACACCTCCAAGGATCAGCAGCAAATTACGAATCTGAAAAATGAAATCGCATGGCAATGGAGAATAATTCCCTGAAGGTTTTTGCAAGTATTACATGTAGAGGACGGAGACAAAAAAAGGGCAGGCCCCTCTCTTTTTCAAGAGAAACCCGCCCTGCTGTGAATCAGGATTACCAGGACTACCAGAATCACCGGGTCAAGCGATTAACTGGCTTTATCGGTTTTCGGATGGCATTTTACGCAAGTTGTAGGGGCGTTTGTGGAATTATTCTTTTTGTTGAATTCCTTGTGACATCCCTGACAATTCTTGTGTATAGCTTCGGCGTGAAATTCCAGAACCTCTTTGTCCGTCAGCTTGGGAGCATCTTTTCCCTTTGGTTTTTCGCCGGCTTTTTTGTGGCATTCCGCGCAGCTCTGAACATTGTCGCCATCTTTCAGAGTCGCCAGGGGTTTTCCGTCCTTGTCATGATGGCAGTCCCCGCAAGCGCCCTTGTATTCGACGACATGTTTTTTGTGCGAAAACTCCACAATGCCTTTTTCATGTTTGGGATAGAGCTTGTTCTCCATTTTGATGACATCCGGAGCCTTGGTTCCAGCGTAGAGGGCGGCTGAAGCAAATACAACCGCAATACCAAGCACAATTACAACCCACAATGTTTTCTTCATAAGACATTTTCCTCCTTTTCCCTTGTTAATAGTTTGTTATACCAGCAAATGTTCTTCAGTAGCAATTCACTGCCGGAACTGCAACCAAGAACCCGTAACCGTCTCTCAGGGTGTCTTTTCCAGGGTATCTTCCGGAACAGCCTCTTCCAAAGGTTTTTTGCGAACAAAAATTCTGGCGCCGAGAATGCCAATTTCGTAGAGCGCCATCATGGGAATGGCCATAAGTACCTGCGAAACCACATCCGGAGGTGTTAAAATGGCGGCAATGATAAAAATCACAAGGATGGCGTACTTTCTGTTTTTGGTTAAAAAATCAATGGAAATTATGCGCAGTTTTACCAGAAAGACCAGGACCAACGGAAGCTCGAAAATAAGGCCGAATACCAGCAGAAACATTGAAGCAAAGCTTAAATACTCACGCATGGTCAGCAGCGGCCGGATGGTGTCCGTGGCGAAGCTGAGGAAAAACTGAAATCCGATGGGAAAGACCACATAATAGCCGAAAAGCGCGCCGCCGATAAAAAAGAATATGGACAGTACCATGATGGGAGCAAGATGCTGTCTTTCCTTGCTGTAAAGCCCTGGAGCGATGAACATCCAGAATTGGTATAAAATGACAGGGATAGCCAACATGGTACCGGACAAAAACGCCACTTTCATATAAGCAAAGAACGCCTCCGGAAGGCCGGTGAAAATCAGTTTTTCACCCGGCTGCATGACCGCTATCAGCGGTGCAGTCAGCAGATGAAACAGCCATTCCTTAACGCTGTAAGCCAGAACAAATCCGATGCCGACAGCGATAAAACAGATGATAAGACGCTTTCGCAGCTCTTCCAAATGGGAAGTGAAAGGGATTTTCTCTTCATCTTTCATGGGAGAATCCTGTCAACTGGAAACACGGGGAGGTTCACTGGTTTTGGGGGTGGCTTCTTCATGCGAAGGTGATGCGACTTTAACATCTGAAGGCACGGAAGCGGACGCGTTGGTGCCTGCTGCAGGCCGGGTGTCGTTCATGACATCAAATGATTTTTTGACGGTTTTCAGGCTTTGATCCACTTCCAGGGATTCCTTGATGTCATTGGTGGCCCGCTTGAATTCATTAAGCGCCTTTCCGAGGGACTTGGCCACTTCCGGCAGCTTTTTCGGGCCGAGAATGATGAGCGCAACAACCAGAATCAGGAGCAATTCCTGCATGCCGATGCCAAACATAATTTCCTCCAGTCGAGGGTGTTTCCGCCCTCAGACAATCCATGTATGATAATCGACTCCGTTCATGCACCCGTTTTCCAGACCATGAAAATCGTTCGCAAAACACGAAATCATTACCACTAAACATCATTCAATTTGTTTTATACTTTTTCTGTTTCCAAGTGTCAAGGCCAACAAAGAAGAGGCGGTAAAAACCTTTTGATAATCACCGCCTTCCCTCAGAATCATTATATTTAAGGATCGCCCGATTCCTGTCTTGAAAAAATGCGATGGATGTATCATCTTTGGTCAATGAAAACTCCAGCAATCGTCGTTCGCGGCGCCAGACAGCACAACCTGAAAAATCTTGATCTGAGCATTCCCCTGAACCAGATAACGGTGATTACCGGCGTAAGCGGTTCCGGCAAATCATCCCTGGCCTTCGATACCCTCTATGCCGAAGGCCAGCGACGTTATGTGGAAACATTTTCGCCATACGCCCGGCAGTTTATGGATCGAATGGATCGGCCGCAAGTGGATGCCATTCTGGGAATACCGCCGGCCATCGCCATCGACCGGAAAGACCCGGTAAGAACATCCCGATCCACTGTAGGCACCATGACGGAGCTGACCGATTATGTCAAGCTTCTGTTCAGTCGCATGGGGCAGCTTCACTGCCGTGGTTGCGGCAAACCGGTGTTGCCGGAGACTCCGCTTCATGTCTGGAAGGCGCTGCAAGACATGGCTGAGGGAACGGAAATCCGCATCACATTTCCGGCTGCTATTGAGCCTGACCCAGCGCCGGATGCTTTGCTGTCCTGGATTAGCATGGGGTTTGACAGGTGTGTGGACATGGGCCGAACCGTGCAGTTGTCGGATCTGTCAACGCAGGGAATGCCCCGGCCCCTTCATATTCTGGTTGACAGGCTTCGGCTCCGGGCTGTGGATCAGCCCCGGATCATGGATTCCGTGGAGCAGGCATTTCAATGGGGCGCAGGCCAAATTGATCTGTGGGTGGGTCCGTTACAACGACTGTCTTTCAGCCGGGGACTGGAGTGCGCTTCCTGCAAAATCGCCTACTCCCCACCGATTCCCAATCTCTTTTCCTTCAACAGCCCGGTCGGGGCCTGCGATACCTGCCGAGGGTTTAGCAGAACCATAGACATTGACTGGGACCTGGTGATTCCGGACCCGTCAAAGTCACTGGAACATGGCGCCATCAAACCCTGGGGAACAGGTTCGGACCAAAAGGTCGAATATGATGATATGATGGCATTTTGTGCAAAACAGGGAATATCAACCCGCATCCCGTTTGCTGACCTGCCGCCAGATCAGAGAGCAGCCATTGTTGAAGGTACGCCGTCATATTATGGGGTGCGTGGTTTTTTTAAATGGTTGGAAACCCGAACCTACAAGATGCCGGTGCGTGTATTTCTGTCGCGCTATCGAAGTTATGCGGTATGCGGCAGTTGCGATGGAACCCGGTTTAAACCCGAGACACTGCTCTACAGACTGGCCGGCAAAACGATCGCAGATGTCTATGCGCTGAATGTCACTGAAACCACATCTTTTTTTACAGCACTTGACATGGATGCCACGGACAACGCCAGCAGAATGATCTATGACGAAGTCCTGTCCAGGCTCAAATTTCTTCAGGATGTGGGGCTGGGATATCTGACTCTGGATCGGCAGTCCAGAACCCTTTCTGGAGGCGAAGTCCAGCGAGTGGCTTTGGCGTCAAGCCTGGGTTCTTCCATGGTTAACGCACTCTATGTTCTGGATGAACCAAGCATCGGGCTTCACCCCAGGGACTGCAACCGCCTGGTTGAAATCCTGAAACGTCTTCGGGATCTTCCCAATACGATTGTTGTAGTGGAGCATGACCCTGAGATTATTCGCAAGGCCGACCGGATTCTGGACATGGGTCCTGCAGCCGGCGAGAACGGCGGCGAAATCATGTACGATGGCCCTGCATCGCATATTTCCGGGACTCTTACCGGTGACTATCTGACGGGAAAACGACGCATTCCCATCCCGAAGCGCCACAAAATATCAAAAAGCCTTCAATGGATACGGATTGAAGGTGCGTGTGAGAACAATTTGAAAGATGTGGATGTGGCGATTCCGCTGGGAGTGATGACCTGCATTACCGGTGTATCCGGATCGGGAAAATCCACGCTGGCTGGCGATATCCTGTTTAAAGCCATTCAGAGGATCAAAGGCCAGGCTTCGGATCGACCGGGACAATATCGGGTTATCCAAGGTCTGGAGAACATATCAGAAGCGGTTCTGGTGGATCAGCATGCGGTGGGACGAACCCCCAGAGCCAATGCCCTGACATATACCGGAGCTATGGAACCCCTTCGAAAGCGTCTGGCCGATACGCCGCAAGCGCGTGAAAAAGGATTTTCCGCCGGATACTTTTCCTTTAATGTCCCCGGCGGACGATGTGAAGCCTGTAAAGGTGAAGGATTTGAAAAAATCGAGATGCAGTTTCTCTCGGACGTTTTTGTGACCTGTCCGACATGCGCCGGAAAACGCTATGCCCCTGGAGCCCTGAACATCCGCTATAATGGCCTGAACATTTCGGACATCTTTAACCTGACCACGGATGAGGCCCTAACTGTTTTCTCGGATATTCCCCAAATTACAGGCCCTCTGACATCGCTTTCGGATGTGGGACTGGGGTATCTGAGGCTTGGCCAGCCCCTGAACACTCTTTCCGGCGGGGAGGCTCAGCGCCTGAAGCTTTCCCGATTTTTACAGGAATCCGGGAGCCGCAACCGGCTCTTCATCCTTGATGAGCCCACCACGGGACTTCATTTCCAGGATATCGAACGGCTTCTTGAAGTCTTTCAGCGCCTCACGGCGGGTGGACATACGGTCCTGGTGATTGAACATAACATGGATGTGATAAAGACCGCCGACTGGGTGATCGACCTGGGGCCGGAAGGCGGTGAAGCTGGCGGAACCGTGGTGGTATCGGGAACGCCCGAAGTGGTTTCGGCGTGCAGAAAGTCGCATACCGGCAGATATTTGCGTGAATATCTCCGTCCCGGTAAACCCGGAGAAACGCCGGCGATTCCCGCCGCTGTTTCAGAGCCTGTTGCTGCCTGGGGTGGATCTATTGTCGTTAGTGGAGCCAGGGAACATAATTTGAAAAATGTAACCGTATCCATTCCCCGCAATCAACTAATTGTGATGACCGGCGTATCCGGGTCGGGAAAGTCCTCCCTGGCCTTTGATGTTCTGTTCGCTGAAGGCCAGCGCCGGTATCTGGAGAGCTTGGCCCCTTATGTCCGCCAGTACATGACCATTCTGGAGCGTCCGGATGTGGACCGGATCACAGGGCTTTCCCCGACCGTGGCTATCGAGCAGCGCATCAGCCATTCCAGCCGCAGATCCACAGTCGCAACCCTGACGGAGATATATCATTTCCTGAGGCTTTTATACAGCAAGCTCGGAGATCGCCATTGCACGGGATGCGGCAAAAGATTGGTGACACAGACCCGGCAGGCCATTTTAGAAGAGATACTGCGGCGGTATTCCAGCGTGTCCGCATCCATCCTGACGCCAAAGGTGATCGGCAGAAAAGGGTTTCACAAAGATGTACTCTCAAGAGCGCTGCGAGGCGGGATCAATCGCGCCAAAATCGACGGCGTATGGACGGATATCCAGCCAGGCATGGCGCTTAGCCGCTATCATGAACATACCATCGAGCTGGAAACCGGCCGGTGGTCTTCCCGTGAACTGAATGCAGCAATGTTGACTCCCTTGCTGGATATGGCGCTGTCTGAAGGGAATGGAAGTTTTACTGTGGTTGAAGCCTTGGGAAATGAAACGGTTTTCAGCCTGAAAGGGGTTTGCCCGACCTGTGGAACTGGACTGGAATCTTTGGATCCCAGACTTTTTTCCTTTAACAGCCCCCAGGGGGCATGCGAGATATGCGGGGGACTGGGGCAGACAGAAGCCGTTGAAGATGGTCAGCGCAGCGCCTGTCCCCGGTGCCTTGGGAGCCGGCTGAAGCCACTTGCCCTGTCTGTAACCATTGGCGGCTTTTCGATATGGGATTTGATGCAGACAACCGCGGGGCGGCTTGAGAACATGATCCGGGGCTTTTCGTTCAGCGAACCTGAAAAACCCGTTGCGGAACCGGTCATATCAGAAATCCTGTCGCGTCTGGCCCTTTTGAACCAGTTGGGGCTTTCCTACCTGTCACTCGGAAGAAGCGGTGATACCCTATCCGGCGGAGAAGCCCAGCGAGTAAGGCTTGCTGCCCAGCTTGGGTCAAATCTCACCGGAATTCTCTATATTTTGGACGAGCCGACCATAGGGCTTCATCCCAGGGATAGCGGAATCCTGATTCATGCCCTGAAAACCTTGCGGGATCGTGGAAACACGGTATTAGTCGTGGAGCATGACGAAGAAACCATCCGTCAGGCCGATACCCTCATTGATCTTGGGCCTGGTGCAGGCCGGAACGGGGGCTTGATCGTGGCGTCGGGAACTCCGGAGTTCATCAAAAACGCCGAAAACTCCCTGACCGGAAAATATCTGAAGCTAAAGACACGCGGCGCGACCAGCCGTCTCAGGCGTTTTAGGGATCAACCGTGTATTGAAATTCAAGGGGCTTGTTTGAACAACCTCAAGTCCATTGATACGGAATTCCCGCTGGGTACCCTGATTGCTGTGACCGGGGTCTCCGGTTCCGGAAAATCCACGCTGGTGAAGGGAACACTGTTTCCTGCCATCAGTTGCGGGCTTACAGGCAGACCTGTCCCGGAAAGGCTGTGCCGAAGCATTCGGGGCTGGGAGCCGGTGAAAAGAGTTCTGGAGGTAGATCACAGTCCCATCGGAAAAACGCCCCGGTCAGTTCCGGCATCTTATGTGGGATTCTATTCCGATATCCGCCAACTGTTCGCCATAACCCCTGCCGCCAGAACCAGGGGATATCCGCCAGGAAGATTTTCATTCAATGTCGAGGAAGGTCGCTGCGCCGCCTGCAAGGGCCAAGGCCACAACAAAATCGAGATGAGTTTTCTGCCTGATGTCTATGTTCCCTGCGATGTATGTCAAGGAAAGCGGTTTAACCTGGAGACGCTGATGGTGGTTTACAAGGGCAAAACCATTTCCGAAATCCTTGATATGACATTTCAGGAGGCGCTTTCTTTTTTTACTCCAGTTCCGGCCATTCGCCGGGCGTTGTCCCTGGTCTGCAACATCGGCCTGGGTTATCTGCGCCTGGGCCAGCCAAGTCCCACCCTTTCCGGAGGAGAAGCCCAGCGCATCAAGCTGGCTCATCAATTAGTCAAGGCATCAAGCGATCATACTGTATATGTTCTGGACGAACCATCCACGGGGCTTCACCCATCGGATGTGGAGTGTCTGATTCAGGTATTGCAGTCCCTGGTGGATCACGGAAACACGGTAGTAGTAATCGAACACAATCTGGATATCATTCTGGCATCCGATGTCATCATTGATCTGGGCCCGGAAGGCGGACATGCTGGCGGGCAGGTGGTGGCGAACGGTTCACCGGAGGAAATGCCGACAATGTCCGACATATCGCATACGGCAAGGTATCTGAAGCAGTATCTGGGATAATGGATGATAAAGAATGTATGCCTTATTTTAGAGGGTATCTAACGTATAATCAATTGTTGGGCCAAAACTCACCGGAATTCTCTCTATTTTCATTCAATGTCGAAGAAGGCGGCTGAGCCGCCTGCAAGGGACAGGGTCACAACAAAATCGAAATGAGTTTTCTGCCTGATGTCTATGTCCCATGCGATGTATGGTTAGCCGCCACAAGGGCGTTGTCTTCTTTGCGGTGAAAGGATGCCAAAAAGCGAATGAGCTAATAATAGAGATAAAAATAATGCTTTACCTTTTTGGTAAAGTGTTTTATCTTCAAACTTATGAGAATTGTTTTCGACACGAAAAAGCTTCATAAAATTTTCAACTCTGAAAAAGAGTTACTTAAAATGTATGGCGCAACTCAGTCCGAAAAAATCAAAAAACGCATGAAAGTACTTAAAGCTGCTGTGAACCTTATGGAAGTTCCCACGAAAAAACCGGAGCGGAGACACCAGCTTAAAGGAAACAGGAAAGAGCAATTTGCGGTTGACATTTATAATCCACACAGGTTGATATTCAAACCCAAAGGTGATCCTCATTTGTTGCCTGACGGCGGAATAGATATTAAACAAGTTACAGGGATTATTATTCTCGGTGTGGAGGATTACCATGATTAATAAAGAACTTTATGTCTATAAACCGGACTATGCGGTTCATCCTGGTGAATATCTGGAAGAAGTGTTGGAGTCTCGTGAAATCAAAAAAAAAGAGCTTTCGGAACGCTTGGGCATTAGCGTGAAACATTTAAGCCAGATTATCCATAAACAAGCAATGCTTACGGCTGAGCTTGCGGTTCAACTTGAGAGAACTCTTGGAATCTCGGCTAATATTTGGAATAATCTGAATGCAGATTATTCCCTTTTCCATGCTCGTTCAAACGAAGCGATAGCATTGAGACAGAAGCTGGAATGGATCACTATTTTTCCGGTAAATGAGTTGAAAAAATTTGGTTTTCTACCACATGTCAAAAATAAAGAAGCCATTATGGAGAAATTGTTGCAATTTTTTGGGGTCTCAACCCCGGAACAATGGCAGCAGTTTTACGATCTGAAGGCTGCTCATTTCCGAAAATCCCCCGCATTTTCCGATAATTTACCGCATATCGCATCCTGGTTAAGAATTGGTGAAATAAAGGCATCCGAAATGGAAGCTACCCCATTTGATAAAGATGTTTTTAAAATAAACTTGGATAATATTAGGCGATTTACGCTGAATAGGCGGGATGAGTTCGAGTCTGAAATGAAGCGACTTTGTGCAATGTCCGGCGTGATCCTTGTTTTTGTCCCTGAATTCAAAAAGACTCATATCAGCGGAGCAACACAATGGATCACTCAAGATAAAGCAGTGATTATTATGAGTTTGCGTTATAAAACTAATGACCACTTCTGGTTCACATTTTTTCATGAAGCAGCGCATATTCTTCTACATGGAAAAAAAGGTACATTTATTGATGACATCAAGGGGTTTCAATCAAAGGAAGAGAATGAGGCAAATCGTTATTCAAGGAATATGCTAATCCCTGAAGTGGAATATAAGAGTTTTATTTCTAAGGGCGATTTTAACCGTGAAGATATAAAATCTTTTGCAGTAAAGACGCAGATACACCCCGGTATAGTTGTAGGACAGCTACAGCATGATAAGTGTATTAATTATAACTGGCATAATGATTTAAAAGAAAAATTGCACATAGGTCTATAAATTACGGCTTTTTATTCCCATGTGATTTCAATGCCATATAATTTCTCAAAGGCGATTGGTGCCTTGGGACGACACCTCTGGGGCAAAGCCGTAATTTATAGACCTATGCGGTAGGTTGTACATCTAAATGGGATTCAAAAAAGTGGAGGTGCTAAATGGGAAAAATGTTTTTGATTGCAACCTGCATGATGCTTGCTTTCAGCCAGATATGTGGTTGTGACAGTATATCGAAGGAAAAAGCAGGAAACGCCGGGGCCAAAATGATTGAGCCCGCAATGATCATCACCAAGGAAGATGCCAAGGCGCTTACAGGTGTCAGTTTTGGGGAGTGCACCGTCAAAGAAGAGCCTCGGGTCGGTTTGAAGCTGTGCGTGTATGAGAAAGACGGGGCATTCTTTCAGGTGGGCTTGACTCAGATGGCCTTTATGGACAAAAAGTCACGCGAGGGCGGCAATACACCTCAATCTATTTTCAAAGCAACCAAAAGCGTGATCCAGGATGCCTCCAGGATCGATGGTGTCGGGGATGACAACTTTCTGATGCCTCCGGGGCTGCATATTCTGAAGGGTCAATATTACATGACGGTGTCGCTTGGGCTCATGGCGAAAGACAAGGAAAAGCTGCAAGCAGCCGGGATGAAAGCGGTTGAAAATCTAAGCAAGTATTCCGCTCAATAAAATTGAACAAGTTGTGTTCTTGGGAATGCTTGATTCAACTTTACACCGGTGTCGGATGGCGAACGATACCTTGGGATGATCTATATCATCAGGTTGAAGTGATAAGTCACATAGAAACCAGTTCCGTTACATAAAAGGGATCAACTTAATTTGATCAAGAATTACATGCAATTACCCTTGACATTAAATTCATAATTACTTATAAATTTAGTTAGATTACTAAATTTATAAGGAGGTTGACCATGACAGATTTCAGAAACCCATTTCGGCCTGGTGCAGGCCACATGCCACCGTATCTTGCTGGCAGAAATCCGGAAATAGATAATTTTAAAGAGATTATTAAGCAGGATATAATTTTAGACAACATGGTTTTAACCGGACTGCGTGGTGTAGGTAAAACAGTATTACTTGAAACGCTGAAGCCGGTTGCCATTCAAAGTGGATGGTTGTGGGTTGGTACGGACTTGTCTGAATCCGCCAGTGTAAGTGAAGATAATATTGCGATAAGGCTTCTCACCGATCTATCTGTTGTAACCTCAAATATCGTTGTAGGAAAACAAGAACTCCGCAGGATCGGGTTTACAGATTCATCAGAAACACGAGATATTACCCTAAACTATAGCCTGTTACAGGACATGTATAACAGGGCGCCAGGTTTGGTGGCAGATAAATTGAAGCGCATATTAAACCTGGTATCCGAAGCAATAAAGCCCTTGCATAAGAATGGCATTATTTTCGCCTATGATGAGGCGCAAAACCTATCTGATCAAGATCAAAAAGGGCAATACCCTCTCTCCCTGCTATTGGATGTTTTCCAGTCCATACAACGGTCGGATATCCCATTCATGTTGGTATTCTCTGGCTTGCCGACATTATTCCCGAAGCTTGTCGAGGCCAGAACTTTTGCTGAAAGAATGTTCAGAGTCATCTTTCTGGACCGGTTAAGTGATAAGGATAGTAAGGATGCTATTTTAAAACCAATAGAAGTTGATAATTGTCCGATAAAACTGACTGAAAAGTCAGTGGAAAGTATCTTGTCAATATCTAAGGGATATCCCTATTTTATACAGTTTATATGCAGAGAGGCTTACGATGCTTTTATCCAAAACATAAGCGGAAGCGGTAATTCTGGCATACCTGTTGAAGAGATTTTAAGGAAATTGGATTCCGATTTCTTTGCTGGGCGATGGGCCAAGGTAACTGATAGGCAACGGGAACTGCTCACAGTCATCGCGCAACTGGACAATGCCGTAACAGAATTTACAGTCCAAGAGATTGTTGACCTGTCCAAAAAGGTCGCCAACAAACCATTTAGTAATAGTCATGTCAATCAAATGCTGCTGTCTTTATTTAAAGCTGGATTGATATACAAAAACCGATATGGAAAATATTCATTTGCGGTTCCGCTTATCAATGAATTTATATTAAGGCGGATGCAGTAAAGCCAAGTTTGGATGTTGCGGGATATAAGGGATATAAGGGATATAAATCAGACATGAGGAAGAAATGCCATATAGCAGTTTTACAATCAAAAAAGTTCAGAAAGAGTTCTCTGTTGAAATAATAGAGAATACTGGATTATTCTCCAGTGTAGAGTCTCGTGAAATCGGTAATCATCTGAAAGAGACATTATCAGACAATGTATCTTTAGCTGTTGCTATCAATACCGAAAAAGCTCGTTCCGAACTGATTATCGCTCCGGTGCTGATTGAAATAAGAAAGATATTCGATAAAAAGATAAGTTTTTTTTCCGGAATCGAACTGAATGTCGATAAAGAACGGGATTTGACCGGGTTTTGTGATTTTATTATCAGTAAATCGCCTGAACAATTATTTTTGAATACTCCTGTGATTACAATAGTTGAAGCAAAAAATGAAAACATAATGAGTGGGTTAGGGCAATGCGCGGCTGAAATGATTGCTTCAAGAATATTTAATGAACAGGAGGGGACGACTTTATCAAAGATTTATGGAGTTGTTACTTCAGGAAATATATGGAAGTTTTTAAAACTTGAGGATAATAAAATTTATATTGATCTGGATGACTACTCTATTAAAGAAGTATCTAAAGTATTAGGAATATTATGTTCAATGATTGAGCAAAACGCTTAACCAGGCTACCAATCTGGTTGAAAGTCATTCCGTTTTCGATATGTTGTGCTTTTGAAAAAAATCTGATATGGATAACTGCAGAGTGAGACTGAATAATGTCGTTAATCTACCAAACAGGAGTATCACAATGAAAAAAATCGAAATTACAATAATTGCAGCATGTTTTATCGCAGGATTGGTAGTAGTCAGTGCCGAAGCTGCTCCCAAAAGCGGTGGTATGGGTATGGGCGGATGTATGGAAATGTGTGGCGGAGGTGGCCCAGCAGCCGGCATGGGAATGTGGGATGGCGCCCACGCCATGTACGTTATCAGCGCTCTGGGGCTGGATGACAATCAATCAACGGAAGTAAAGGCTATTTTACTGAAACTTCAGAAAGAGATGATTCAGAAACGAACAGACATCCAGGTGGCCGAAATTGAGCTGAGGGAAGTCATTGAGAAAGATCAGGTGGATGTCAAGGCTGCCGAGACCAGACTCAAGCAGATCGCATCCTTAAAAACGGAAGCTGCCATGATGCATATTCTTGGAATTGAGGATGTTAAAGCCAAATTGACGCCAGAGCAGAAAAAGAAATTGTCCGAAATGACGCAAATGAGGGGGATGGGGCATGGCAAGGCAGTGATGGACTGTCCCAAAATGAAAGGCAAGATGGATATGGGGTGTGATACTGGAGGTGCAAATGCAAAACCGGTAAAAAATAAAGCCATAAAGGCTGCCCCCCCGCTTAATCAATAGTTCAGACTATACCGGTTTTGGGTGAAGCTGCTTATCAAGTTTCCAGTTAGGGAGAGCTAATGACAGATACAGTTTTGGTTACCGGAGGCGCCGGCTACATTGGGAGCCATACCTGCAAGGCCCTGTCCACGCTGGGTTATTTGCCCGTTACTCTTGATAGCCTGATATATGGTCATACTTGGGCGGTTAAATGGGGGCCGCTTATTACCGGAGATATTACCGATTCTTTGGTTCTGGATCAGTTTTTTTCCCAGTATCGACCCAAAGCCGTAATTCATTTTGCTGCATTCGCTTACGTCGGGGAATCCGTGGATCATCCGGCGAAATATTATCAGAACAATGTGATCGGTTCGATTGCCATCCTGGATGCCATGCGCAGGCACGGTTGCCGGAATATTATTTTTTCAAGCAGTTGCGCAACCTATGGCATTCCCAGACAAATCCCCATACCCGAAAATCACCCACAGTTTCCCATAAATCCTTATGGCCGCAGCAAACTCATGATGGAGCAGATTATCCAGGATTATGGCAGTGCTTACGGTCTTTCGTACGCCATTCTGCGATATTTCAATGCTGCAGGCGCTGATCCAGAGGGGCAAATAGGTGAAGACCATGATCCTGAGCCACATCTGATTCCCATTCTGCTTCAAACAGTTCTGGGACAACGAAGTCACACAGATGTCTATGGAACCGATTACGATACCCCGGATGGCACCGCTGTCCGGGATTATATCCATGTAACCGATTTGGCCAGGGCCCACGTTCTGGCTCTGAAATACTTGGCTGAATCCCGTCAGAACTTGTGCATCAATCTGGGGACGGGGCGAGGGTATTCGATAATGGAAGTCATTCGGGCAGTTCAGCATGTCACAGGAAAGTCTGTAACCTATCGGACTGTGGGAAGGCGCCCAGGTGATCCACCGGTTTTGGTGGCAAAGCCTGAATACGCCGATTCTGTATTAGGCTGGAAACCGGAATTCAGCGACATCGATGCAACAATTGCAACAGCCTGGAACTGGCATCAGACCCAATCAGGGAAGAAAAGTACATAACAGCCATGAGAATCTTATTGCGTGATTTTGCCATTGGAATACTGATGATCCTGGCTACAGGCTTTTTCTCTGCCGATTCAGTTGCAGAAGATGTGCTTCTGGACACCATGGTATTTTCCAAGCAGTATCTGGTGCAGTTGTCCGGTACGGTGATGAATGAGACATTCTCCGGAGCTCAAGCCCTGTTAACCTTGATGCCACCTGCGCCCGACAGCAGGAACCCCTATCAGATCATAATTGAGGCTTTCCCCAAGAAAAATTCCAGGAACAGCATTTTCTGGAATGCTGCGTACTCGGAAATGACCGCAATATCAAACGAAATCACCTGCGATATCAAACGGGCGTTCGTCAAACCCGTGCCAATGCATTTTTATTTCTTAAGTCCGGCGCTGTTGAATGTGAGGGATGTGTTACAGGAAAAAGACAAGGAACAGGAAATAGCGGCCGAAAAAGTAGCTCTTCCAACCCGGATTGAGGCCAGAGCTGGCAAACTGAAGCTTAGCATCTATTCAAATTCGGTTTCCGGAACGGTCTGGATGAAAGGTTATGATCAGGTTGAACACGCGTTTGTCCAGTACAGCGCCAAATTGTATGGCAAAAGGTCGTATCACCTGCTGCCAAAGCAGGAAACCAAAAAATGATGCGCTGCTTACCTCATATAATTGCAGCAACCCTGCTGTTATCCGTGATTTCAGCCATCACTATTGCGGGGAATGTCCGCATGTCGTGGACGCCATCAGGCTATGGCGGTGGTGGACGATTTACAGCCATTGCCATAGACCCTTCAAATCCCATGATAATTTACATCGGCTCTGATGTGGCTGGAGTTTTTCGAAGCGATGATGGCGGAAATCATTTTGAACTTATCGGAACAGGTCTGGGAGGTTTTTCTGTTGCCGATATCGCCGTATCCCCTGAAGATTCCCGTCAGGTTTTTGTTCTCACCGATGCCGGCCTTTATCATAGCATCAATCAGGGAGAT
>Ga0194052_1000414_pt1 | contig 27681 bp, 37 predicted proteins | sample SepL226m_MetaG_FD_160117 | JGI IMG/M metagenome (GOLD analysis project Ga0194052, IMG submission 160117) | Anoxic zone freshwater microbial communities from boreal shield lake in IISD Experimental Lakes Area, Ontario, Canada - Sep2016-L227-6m | ecosystem: Environmental > Aquatic > Freshwater >...
GGCCAAAACTGTCTTACCTTGGTCTGATCGGAGGCGGCGGATTGCGCGAGCGCCGGCCAACCGATGACGAATACGCCCGGCTGCTGGTTCACTTTGCCGAGAAACACGGACAAAAGTACGTTGATGCACTGGAATTCGCAGCCATCACCGCCATGCGCCGAGGTGAAATTTGCGCGCTCAAGTTTGAGGACGTTGACGTTGCCAAGCACCTGGTCAAGGTCATGCGCAAGCATCCGCGCAAGGGCAAGACACTGGAACATGTTCCGATGCTGGGCCGGGCTTGGGAAATTGTGCGGGATCGGCCAAAAGACGCCGACGGCCTGATCTTCCCGATCCACCCGCAAACCCTGTCCAAGTATTTCACTGAGGCGTGCAAAACGCTCGGCATCCCTGATCTGCACTTCCATGATTTCCGGCACGAGGGCACCAGCGCGCTGTTCGAGGCTGGATACCGGATCGAGCAGGTGGCGCTCGTTACCGGGCACAAATCATGGGTGCATCTGAAACGGTACACGAACCTCAAGCCTGAGTCGTTGGTCGAAATGAATCCAGATACGCAGCCACATCACGGTAGTCAGAATATCGTTTCCCTCCGTCCACGTAAGTCGGCACCTTGAACTCGCCCTTGGCAATCTTGTTGTAAATCGTCTGCGGCGCCAGGCTGAGCGCCTTGCCAAGCTGCTCAACAGTCAGGCGCAGGCCGTATTTCTCGGCGACGATTGCTTCGTGTAGAAGACTCATTGCAAAACCCCTTCAATTTCCTCAAGCAAGGCATCTGATGTTTCAGGATCGGCTTGCAGACCTTCCAGCACGCCTTCGAGCGCCTTGATGTAGTCCATGGTGCTTTGCAGCACGAATTCAAACCTTGCGTTTTTGAGCGAGTTTTGGCTGACAGGAAACTTCTGGGTCTTGAGCCATTCAAGCGCGAGAATTTTCACGTCATTAGCCATTGAAGATCCGTAAGTTTTTGGGTCTGGAATTGCGGTGATTGAAAATTTATCAAACTTCATACGCAGACTCATACTGTCAGTTGTCATTGCGCAACCTCCCCACAATCCCCTCTGCGGATCACTTCGCGCAGCGCATCGATCATCTGCAGCGGTGTCGAAAGCCGAATCAGTTGCTCATGCAGATCGATACCGGCCTCGACTTCACCAAGGCCGGGCCCATCGAAACCCCAGCGTCCAGTGCGTTGGTGGCGATCCCATGTTCGCATCAGTGCGTCACGCGCAGCAATGGCGGTCTGCTCGCACAGCGGGTCCACATCTTCGCTGCGTACCATGGCTGCATTGATGGCTGCGGCGATGTCGTGAAAATCACTCTCGACGCCCTGGCCAGATTTCAGTGCCTCAAAACTGATGCGGATCGGAAGCTCCAGGCGCAGCAGCTCGGACGCAGTGAAGGGCTCAATCTTGCTGACAGTCTTGAACATGGTCATTGGGTCAGCCTGCCAGCGGCGTTTGGCCTGCGACTGGTGGCGGTGGGTGGTGTTCACAGTAGTTCCCCTTCGGTTGATGGGTTGAGCGCGCATTCGATACGCCCTTTGAGTTGCATCAGCAGCAACCATTCATCGGATTCGGTTTCGTCGCTGATGGTGTTGATAACGCCCAGCGCTTCGGTCAGCAGTTCGCGCAAGACTTGCGCCTCGCCCATCAGGCGCTGCTCGGTTGTGGTGACCGAGACCACGCCCCGGTTGCAGTCGATATCTATGGTGGCTTGGTCGCTCATGCAGCCACCAGCACCTTCCTGGCACCGCGCTCATCGCACGCGCTGACCTTGCCCGCTTGCTCCAGTTTGTCCATCAGCTCCAGTGCCTTGGTGGGGCCGACGCTTAGCTCGGCTATGAGCAGGCGCACGTTCGCTTTCTTCGCCCGCACAATGACCTTCACGGCCGTGCGAAACAGTGGGTCTTCAACCACCGCCCCGGCTGGCTCAGCAGGCAGCGCCACTGCGCCCCAGGGCGCAGAAGCAGCCGCTTCGACGCCTTGCATCGCGGCAGCGATGCCTAGTGTTGCTTCCTCGGCCGACAGCTTCGCCGCGCGGGCGGGTTGCTTTTTGAGTACCGGCACCGCCTTGTCCTTCAATCCCCCCGCACCCTCCTCGGGCCGCGCAGCGGGAGCCGTCGCGGGGTTCGGTTTTTTTGTAACCTTCGGCCAGATTTTGGCCTTCACCTCGGCCTTGATTTCCTTGATCACATCGTCCAGCTGCTTGCCGAACACGTTGCCAGCCACCAGCATCAGGCCCTCATTGGGCACGCGGCCGCCGTAGGTGTGCGTTTCGGTGCCGGAGGCTTCCTGCATCACGATCAACAGATGCAGCATGTCGGGCTCCAGCGTTTCTTTTGCGTAGTCCATAACGGCGCTCACTGGGGACACTTTGCCCAGATCAAGCAGCTCACAGATTCGGGCGGCGTGGTCGGTGCTGAGGTTGTTGGCGGCACGCACCGCCAGGAAGCGATGCACATCTACGGTGAAGGGCTTCACATCGGCGTCATCGCGGATGGCCACCCAAGCGTCCGAAACTAGGTTGGCACGCCACTCGCGTTCAAACTGCGCCTTGGCCTTCGCTTCGGCCTTGGCCTTCTTGTCGTTGACCAGCTGCTGCATTTCCTTGGTGGCGGCTTTGTCGGCCTTGCCGTCGCTGTCGGCTTTGGCCTGTTGCTCGGCGGTCTTGAGCAGCTTGAGCACGACCTCATTGGGCAGGCATTCCACCAGTTCACCCTTGTTGCGCTGGCCCTCGATCAGCACCGGCTTGATGCCCTCGGCTTTCATCAGCGGGCCAATGAGTTTGCGCAGCGGCTGGTCGGTAGGGCTGTCGTCGGCGCTGTCCAGGCAGCGGTACCCGACAAACTTCTCGCGGTAGCTGTGGTCCCGCAGCTCCTGGGCGGCTTTGCCTGCGATAACGGTCTGCCCTTTGTCCTTCGCTTCCTTCACCTGGGCGGCAGCGTGGGCCTCTTCCTTTTTGTGAAAGCAGGGCGGGTCGGTGCAGATGTCTGCACCCTTCACATCGCTGAACAGATCGGGGTCGTGGCCAGTGCGCTTGGTGCAGGTCTTGCAGCTACCAGCAGCGGGCACCAGATCGACGCTGGTGATCTTGAACTTGGCCTCGCCCAACTTGAGCATGTAATTGCGCTGCACGTGTTCCAGCGCCTGGCGAGCGGTGAGGGGTTCGCCGTGATAGTAGGAGCCGCCCGCGACAATTTCTTTCATCGCCTTGATCTGCAGCTTGTGGTCGGGAATGCGGGCCACCACCAGGGCGCGGCTGGCATCGATGGTGCCATCCCGCAGGCTAACACGGGCCTCGCTGCACAGATCCAGCAGCTTGATGCGGCCGTACACATAGCTGCGGCTTTTGCCAATGCGCTCGCCCACCTGGTCGACGTTGATGTTGGCGTGCTTCATCAGGGTCTCGTAGCCCTCGGCTTCCTCCAGCTCGGTCAGGTCGTCGCGCTTGAGGTTTTCGCAGAGCTGGATTTCCAGTGCCTGGTCATCCGTCAGCGCGCGGACCATGGCGGGGATGGTGGACACGCCCGCCAGTTCGCTGGCACGCAGGCGGCGCTCACCACAAACCAGCTCGAACTGCACCGTGCGATCGGTGTCGGCCACGCGGCTGCCTGGTAGGGGGCGCACGGTGATCGGCGTGTCGATGCCCCGGCGCTTGATGTCTTCTGCCAGCTCGGCCAGCTTGGTGGGGTTGAAGTTCTTGCGCGGGTTGGTCAGGCTGGGCGCAATGAGCGTCAGCTCGATGTTTGCGAATTCGGTGGACATGGAGTTGTTCCGGTTAGTTGAACTGGGTGGCTTCAGCGGCAATGCGCTGGGCTGCTGCGTGAATGCGGGCGTTGAACCAGCGGCGCACGCAATAGCTGCGGACAATGCTGGCGATGGTGAAAATGCCGGTGATCTGCAGGTTTTCGCTGAAGGTCACGGCGTGGCCGTAGGCGGGCAGCACCAGCGCGGTGAGCACCAGGCTGACGACGAAGCCGATGGCCACGTTGATGACGGCTTCGATGAGGGAGGACAGGCGGGTTTGCATCACATGGCGATCTGGCGGGCCAACATCGATTTGCCAGGGCCTTGCGGGCCACGCAGGACAAGGGCTGTGCCGTGCTGCAATGTGTATGAACTGTGGCTCATTGCAATGCTCCTTGAGGTTGCTCAATGGCAGAAACCACGTTGTCGCGCTGGCGGTGCACGCGGTCGATGTCTACGCCCGCCATGGGCAGATCGGCCAGGCCGTAGTGCCTGCGGGTGCGGCTGATGATGTCCAGGGCAGCCGATTGCGCCTGGCTGCAGGGGTTGCCCACCGCAGGGTTGAAGTCGGTGTGCACGGCGACACCGCCTGTGGGTGTGTCGGAGAGGGTGATGGTTACGCTGGGCATTGGGATGGTTCCTCTTGGAATAGATCGTTGGCTGGCTCGGGAAAGGGTTCGATGTGGGTGGCGTTGCGTGCAACCAGGCGCATGCCAACCAGCGGTGCCTGGACCTTGACGCGCATGCCTTTTTTGAGGCCGTGCGCTTCGTCGTTGGCTTGTTTGATGTGGTCGCGGGGAAAGAGTTTTTCCACGTGCATGGAGTTGCGCGCGCTGTTGGTGAGTTCAATTTCCATGCAGATGCACGGCACGAAATGGCCCTCACCGTCGATCGGCACGGTGCGGACTTCGGCATGGCGCAGAAGCGTGCCGGTGTATTCCATGTCGGGCCAGCCCTCGGGGTAGGGTGGGAGTGCAGACGTGTGCATGGTTAGCGCACCCACAGCAAAATGAACAGGCAGACCACGATGGTGGCGACGGAGCCCCCCTGGATGGCGCGGTGTTGCCAGTCGGGCTTGGGGGGTTGCACTTGGTTGCCCAGGCGGTCGAATGCGCGGCGGTAGGTCATTCGGCCTCCGCGACGCGGCGCAACGCGGGGAGCTGGTCAGCCTTGCAGCGGCCCTTCAGCTTGAGGTTGTAGGCCCAGTGTTCGAACTCGGAGCCGGTGTCGGTATTGCCACCACGGATTGCATCCAGCAGCACGTGGATCTCGCACCAGGCGTCGCAGCAGTTCATTGCGCCACCATTGCCGCACGGGCAGTCTTACGTCCGGTGTGCAAGGCGCAGCGCATCGAACCATCTTCAAGCTCAACCACGCCGGCGTTGGCACCACATGCACGCTGAGCAGCTGCCAGGTAACGATGGCGCGCCTGGGCGGCCTCCATTGCGTCAGCCGTTGCTGAGTCGCTGCCGTGATCATCAATGGCGGGACCCGCCCATGCCAACAGCACAATGATGAGCGACACCAAGACGGCGATCATGGCCACATTGCCCAGGGTGCCATGGGCCGCGCGGTTGGGGCAGGATCGTCCCTGATTGCAGTCGTGGCTGCAGCAGTGGGCGGCCTTCATGCTGCACCGCCTGGCGACAGTGCTGTAGTTTCGGGGAATGCCATCAGCAACCCGCCGTTGTATACCAGCATTGTCAAACTGGCTTTGATCTCGTAGCGCATTGCATCGTCCGCGTGCAGAAACGCTATCTGAAGCGCATATTTCCCATTGCGCCACGAGCGATCTGAAACTTTTTTCAGTTCATGGCGTTGCGCTTGGTCACGAAAGTATTGATGCAACCAAAACAAGGCAAAGCCAAGTTTCTCGATTGCCGGCACATCTGGGTACGGCCACGGGTTGTCGCGTGAAGTGTGGCGCTTTGATCGTGGCGCTTGTTGGGGTGTCTGCACTTTTCACTCCTTTCCAGCTGGATTGCCGGTATGGAATGGCACTCTATCACGAATGTGAAAGCATCATCACGAAATTGCAGAATCGGTAAAAAATAAAACTACTTATGTGCATACGTAGTTTAAAAAAACCCAAACATTCGATTGATTCCATACCGGTTTGTTGTCAAAATAAAATACAAATATGGGGGATTCATGTCGATGATTATGTGTTCTGAGTGCAAGGCGGCCATCAGTGATCAGGCGGCAACATGCCCACAATGCGGGGCTCCTAGGAACAAGGTGTCACCCAAGAGGAAGACGAGTCTATTCACCTGGATCATGGCAGTTCTGTCGGCCGGCATGTTGTTTTCATGTCTGAGCGGACAAAGAAAAGCGGAGCAAGTCAGTGTCAAAGCATTGACGCCAGAGCAGGCTGCTGCCAAGGCGCAGAGCGAGGCAGATTTCCAGTTTGGCGTGCTGGCCACAAAGGCGATCAGGGCAAACCTGAAAAATCCAGCCTCGTTTGAGTTTGTCGATGCAGGCGTCGTACAAAAGGGTGCGTTATGTCTAAGCTATCGCGCCACCAACAGTTTCGGGGCCATGGTGACGGAGCAGGTGGCCGTTACTCGCGACCTGAAAAAAGGAAGCTGGAACAAGGAATGTGGCGGGCGCAGTGTGCCAAATTTTTCGCACATTAAACACGCACTCTAATCGCTGTTTCCAAGACTAAAAATCAACAATTACAAGGGGCTTGACTATGGATTCGGCACGCTTATTGCTGAGAGAGAGAGAGAGAGATTTTTTACTTGAGAGGCAGCACCTCGATGCGCGCATACGTTGCCGCATCATTGGGCGTTGGCGTCTCGTGCGCAGCGATTATTCGGGGGTCTTATGTCAGGGTGCGCTCGATCAACTTGCGCCCGCTGCTGCGGTTGTTGCTGGCGATTTGGCAACCATCACCTTCATTGATGCAGCGCGGCTGCAGTTCATTGGATCAGTCGCTGTACCAAAGTTCATACGCCCACACTTGATGCGTCCTGGGGCCTTTATTGTGGCTCCCGACCAGATGAACGCTGTGCAAGACTATTGCCGTCTTCTAGCGCAGCAGAACATCATTCGCTTGGCGTTTCTAAATTCAGAGCTGGACCTGGCCCTGTTGTGGCTGGGATCGCAGATTGCCGCAAGAAATTCAGCAGCCAGGTCGATACGAATTCAATAGCCTCGCTTTTGCGGTCGTCAGGAAGGGCGCCAAGCAGAACGCCAATTCCAACCAACTCAGGGGAGATTGCCACGGTCCTTATTTGAGGCGCCGGCAATTCCATTGGCTCTATGCCTTTCGATAACCAGGCATGGCGTATTTCAAGCGCCTCGGCCAACTGCGGAAGACTCCCTTTGGACTGACGCAAACCACTCTCGATATTGCCAACCGTGCCAGTGCTGACGTCGGCCGCAATCGCAAGATGCGCCTGCGTCCAGCCTTTGGATGATCTAGCAAATTTCAGGCGTTCCGCCAAAGTTTTCATATTTGTGATGTTGATACTTCAAACTTGAGTGTTATTTACCCACGAACGTGATAATATGGGCGCATGAATATCCTTGAAAGCTCCATAAAACAGGCTGGGTCGGTTGGAAAACTGGCCGCTGAGCTGGGTGTAGCGCAGAACGTCGTTAGCAATTGGCGCAGCAGAGGCACACCAAAGAGCTGGCAGCAAGTTCTTCAACTGAAGTTTTCTGATGTACCAAGCAAACCGGCGGCATCGAAGACCGGGTCTGGCGCCAAGAAAACCATTTAAATAGCCAGCTAGAAGTCCATGTCTGACAAGTGCACCGAAAAGCTCTGCGCCAATATTCCCGATGAGCTGGCCATGAAGTGGCGCCAGCGCGCTCGGTTGGCCGGCTGCACACCCAGCGAGCTGCTGCGTGACGCGATCTGCATGATTGAGTTGGGTATGACATGGGGAGAGCATGTAACCAAAGATAGGCGCGAAGCCCTTGGATCACAAGCGCCAGATCAGGTCACATTGAGGGCTTGTAAATGATTTGTGAAGTCCTCTTGAAGTTTGAGAATTCGCAAGGGGCATTTGCATGAGGCCGGCAGGCACGTATGGCGAAGTCCGCCAGGCACTGCTGCAATCGGCCAAGGCGTTGTATCAACAACACCAGGCACCAACGCTGATAGAGCTGTCAGCACACGCTCAGGTAGGCCGCGCGTCTGCTATGAACACAGTCAAGAATATGACTCGCTCTGGGGACCTGGTGATTGTTGGACGACGAAGGGTTGATCACTGTGCGAAGCCTGTCGCAGAGTACGCGCCTCCCGACGCGACTGAACCATTCGGCCAAGAGGACGGATGGGGAAATTTGATCAGGTGTATGGGTAACTTGACCAGGTAACTCAGTATGACTATTCAACAGACCCCGGTGGTGGTGCTGCCGGTTTGGACAAGCACCCGCTGCGTTTCAGGTGGTGCAGCATGAACGCCCGCGATCAATCAATTCCGCTGCCACCAATCAACTTTATCGCGCTCGCCCAGTCTTTGCTTGTACGCATCGAGCATCTGGTGCCGCAATGGCTACCTGGTGGCATTGTGCGTGGTCACGAATATGTGTGTGGATCACTGTCAGGGGGTTCCGGCAGCAGCTGCTCGATCAACCTGGTCGACGGCAAATGGGCAGACTTTGCCAATGATGAAAAAGGCGGCGATCTGATCGGCTTGTATGCGGCAATCAATGGATTGACGATGGGAAAAGCCGCAGTGCAGCTGGCACGCAAGGAAGGGCTCGAAGACGTGGCCGGCGTTCAGCCTGCACGAGGCGATGCACCAGCACCGGTGAAGCCAGTTCGCGCAGCACCAACGTCGGCTTCTGCTCCAAAGAACGATGAAGGATGGCATGCTGTCACGCCAGTGCCTGATATGGCGCCGGCCGCTACCTTCAAGCACCAATATCGCGCGCTGGCTGACATCGAGCACACCGCGTCGTACATCATCGATGGCCAGTTGTTTGGGTATGTGGTGCGCTTTCGCACCTCCGACGGAGGTAAAGAGACGCTGCCGCACACCTGGTGCATGTCGGCCCGCGACGGCGCAGCACGCTGGCACTGGAAGACATGGGATGAGCCACGGCCCCTGTATTTTCCGGGCGGGGTTTCTCCGATTGCGGCTGAGCACGCAACCGTCGTACTGGTCGAAGGCGAAAAGAAAGCCGGCATCCTGCAGGGGTTGCTGAACGACACGGTACCTGGCGTTTACCTGGTAGCGAGCTGGTCTGGTGGTTGCAAGGCGTGGAAAAAGGCCGACTGGTCTTGGCTCAAAGGGTGCTCGGTGTTGCTGTGGCCTGACTGCGACGGCAAGCGTGAGCCAATGAGCACCAAAGAGCGCGATTCTTACTTGGACGACGTCGCGCGCGACATCGCGCAAGCTATGAAGCCACTGCTGCGTGTCGATAAGCAGCCTGGTATGGCCGCCATGCTTGGCATTGGCGCTTTGTTGCGTGACACGCTTGGTTGCGCGGTTCAGATGCTGCAAATTCCTGAACCATTGGCGGCGCCGGATGGATGGGACTGCGCTGACGCGATTTCAACCGATGGGTGGGATGGTGACAAGGTATTAGAGTTTTTTGGCCGTGCGCAGCCATTGCAAGCCGTTGGCGGGGCACCGGCGCAGGAAGCAAACAGTGCGGGTGGTGGTGATGGTGGAAAAGGCAAAAATCGCGACGGCCTCGCTAAAGCTGGGAAAGGTGATGATGCGTTCCAGGATCATCTGAATTTCGTAAGTGGCGAACTTAAGTGCGAGATCCACGAGCTGGGCGTAAATCGCAAACTCATCATCACCGCTCTGCGCAAAGCACCGGCGCTGCAGGGGTGCCTTGGGTTCAACGAACTGACCGGCGCACCGAGCACGCAACACCCATGGCCATGGCGGGCTGTGCCTGGGGCGATCAAAGATACTGACGACCTAGCGCTAGGGGATTGGTTGTGCAGCGAATATGGGATTAAGGCGGCGGCGCGCGCATCGTTGACTGAGGCGATCGAGACGGTGGCGGATCAGCGGCGCTTTCACCCGATACGTGACTGGCTGCAGGGCCTTGAGCATGACGGCAAGCCGCGCATGGACAAGTGGCTGATCTACGTGCTGGGCATGGACCCGACCACATTGCCGCCCAAGCGGCAGAAGTATCTGGAAATGGTCGGGCGCTTCCTGCTGATTGGCCTGGTGGCCCGCGTCATGAAGCCCGGCTGCAAGTTCGACTATTCACCGGTCTTTGAAGGTCTACCGGGCGTTGGAAAAAGCACATTCGTCAAGACGCTGGTGAGTGTGGATTTTTTCTCGGACACGCACTTCGACATTGGCAATGGAAAAGACGGTTTCGAGCAGCTCGAAGGTTTGTGGGGTTACGAGCTCAGCGAATTGACCGCATTGCGCAAAGCCGACAGCGAACAGGTGAAGCAGTTCTTCAGTTCGACCATTGACCGATTCCGCGGCGCCTATGGGAAGTATGTGCAAGCGCATCCACGCCAATGCGTGATTTTCTGCAGCACCAACAAAAAGCAATATCTCTATGACCTGACGGGAAATCGTCGTTTCTGGCCAGTGTGGATCGATCAGCCGATCAAATTGGAATGGCTGAACAAATACCGCGCCCAATTGTTCGCTGAGGCGTTCAAGTTGTACCAGGCCGGCGAGCGTTACGCGCCGACGCGCGAGGAAGAAGAACAGTATTTCGAGCCAGAACAGAAATTGCGCCTGGTCGAGACCGCAGTGCAAAGCCGCTTGTACGAATTGCTCACGCGTGAGGGTGCGCCGTCAGGCGAGGGCAAGATCAGCGCCGAGCTGAACCAGTTGGTGACATTCATCACGCTGGACCGGCTGGTGGGCGCACTGGGAGCGGATGCGGCTAAGTCCAGCAGCCTGCTGGAGAGCCAGATCCGCGGCTGGCTGGAGGCGCATGGCTGGACCTATGGGCGCGAGAGCACTGGGCAGCGCCGCAGAGGCTACAAGCAGCCGCAGGAGTGGCCACCAAGAATTGATGAAGATGAATCACCAAGCGGTGATGCCCGCCAGACGCAGGCGGGGATGAATGAGGGCGATGACGATGAGCCATTTTGACCAGCGAGGGCAATGCGTTGCCGAAAAGGTCATGGCTCAACAAACGCGCCGTGACACAGCATCTACCAGACGCAAGATTGGCAGTAGGTTCTGTGAAACGGTTGCGGGGATGTCAACGCATCAACCCATGAGTTAGGACGCATGTCGCGCCGATCTGGCGGCTGTATGGGTGCGCATCCGTCCAGCCGTCCAGTGTTTGGCATTGAGCGCACCACCGGCGGTATTTACAGAAAAACCGGGATGGAGCCGCTGCATTGCCAAAACGCGCGGTTCATCAATGCGCCCGTGATGTACATGCGTCGCGCGGGCGCTTGGGCGCGAGTGAATATATGTGTGTGATGACATCAATGTATTTAGGTGGACGGTTGGACGGCAACAAATTCAGGAGCAGCAAGATGACAGTCGAACAGCAGATCGCGGAGATTAAGGCCAGCATGCCGGAGGTGCATCGCAGCATCCAGGAGAAGGCAGCGGCCATCGGCAAGTCGGCCTATTCCTTGGCGCGCCGCGGGCTTCGCGGTGAGGCCAATTGCTTCTATGCCTTTGAGCGCGGGCGTGTGGTGGGCACGCCGTTCAATGAGGGCGACATCATGGCGGAGATCGCCAGGTACATGGTGCAGTTCGGCTGCACGCATATCGTGGTCTGGTCTCAAGAGGGGGTTACCAATGGCGCGCATTGAATGGGTCAAGCATCGATTAGAGAACTGGGCGCTCTGGAAGGATCGAGAGAATCGTGGCGGCCTGGGTTACGCCAAGCAATCATCATTTTTGCGGGAGGCATCATCCGATCGCTACCGTGAAAGCCAGATACCGATTGACGACATTGATGCGTCAATAACGAATAGCGCGGTTGAGTCATTGCGCTCGACCAGGTACCACCTGTACCAGACCCTGCACTGCATTTACATCAAGGGCATCGGAATAAAGCAGACGGCTCGCGTGATGTTTAGAGGAGAGTCAACCATCAGCGCCAACCTTGACGCAGCAGATCACGCGCTTTCGCAATGGTTTGGGGAGCGATCGGAAAAAGCAAAAGTAGTTTTTACACCTTAGAGTTTCCTGATACATTTCAGGCAAGCTGAGCAATACGTGTCACCACCCCGGATTGAACAGTGCAACCCCTGCCGGACTCGTCTTGCAGGGGTTTCCTTTTATCGTGCCGTGGAGAAGTCCGGTAGCTCGCTGGTCCCATACGCCAGAGGTCGCAGGTTCGATTCCTGCCGGCGCAACCAGTTCTTCCCCGCCGTCAATCGACCACCCGACGGTCTTGACCAACAGCGATTGCAACGCGCGGGGAGATTCAACATGAAGGCAGCACCTAAACCATGCAGTCAACCAGGCTGCGGTGTACTGGTGCGGGATGGAAGTAGTCGATGCCCTAAGCATCCGCGTGAAGTGTGGACAAAGAAGGTCACAGCGACCAAGCGCATCACAGGAAGAAAGCTGCAGACAATGCGATCCGCCTTGTTTGCCAGCGCTCCGCTCTGTGCTGAATGCGAGCGTCAAGGACGGGTCAGGCTGGCCGCACAACGCGATCACATCATTCCCCTTGAGGAAGGCGGTACCGATGACGACGGCAACGTGCAGGGCCTCTGCTACGAGTGCCACGAGGCCAAGAGCAAGGAAGAGTCGCAACGAGGCCGAACCAGGGCCGCAGCGTAGGGGGAGGCGGGTCGAATCTCTACAGATTGGCCGCCGGAAACCGATCGTTCCCCACTTTTTTTACACGCGCAGGTTTTTGGGGGGGGGGTACCCCGGGCGGCGCTAGGCTGAATAACCTCCCCGTGGCGCAATGGCGCACAACTTCCCCGCTGTGGATTCAAATCCACAGCGGGTTGGGGACACTGAACAAGGATTTCACCATGACAGGAACACGCGGACCACTGCCAAAGCCTGCCGCGCTGAGGCTGCTTGAAGGCAACCCGGGTAAGCGCTCGCTCAACCTGGCTGAAGGCGTCAACCCTCGGGTGGAAATTCCAAGTTTCCCGAAACACCTTGGGCTGGAAGCCCGCAAGGAATGGAAGCGCATCACGCCGCTGCTCGAAGACCTTGGACTGATCAGTGGACTGGACCGCACAGCGCTGGCGCTTTACTGCCAGGCAGTCGGCCGGCTGGCCGAGCTCGAAACGTCATTCAACGGTAAGCTGCAGATGAAAGTCGACCAAGGGCTGACATATCCTGACGCTGTTTTCGAAGTGAGCCATGCAGTAACGCCAAGCGGGTATGCCCAGCAGAGTGTGCTTGTGCAGTTGATCAAGTCGCACCGTGAGCAAGCCAACCGATACCTGATGCACTTTGGTGCGAGCCCTGCAGCCCGAGGCGGGGTGCAGCCATCCAACTATGTGCAGCCCACGCTGCCGGGTATCGAGACCGCGCCGAGCATGGCCAGCGGGTTTGCAAGGTTCGCTGTCGTTCTGTGAACAAGTTTCTTGAAGCTGCACAGACGTATGCGCAGCGGGTGACGGCTGGTGAAATCCGGACCTGCAAATGGACTCGCCTTGCGATTGATCGCCAGTCGGCCGATCTGCAGCGTACAACTGGCGCTGACTGGCCGTGGGTTTTTGATGAAGTGAAGGCCGCGCGGGTCTGTGAGTTTCTGGAACTGCTGCCTCACATCAAAGGCAAGTGGGCCCGGGATCGTCGGCTGCTGGTGCTCGATGCCTGGCAGTGTTTTATCGTAACGACAGTTTTTGGCTGGGTGCATAAGGACACCGGCCTTCGCAGATTTCGTGAAGCCTATATCGAGGTGCCGCGCAAGAATGGCAAAAGCCTGGTGTCGGCCGGCATTGGTTTGTACATGTTGTCCGCAGATGGCGAGCAGGGTGCCGAGGTTTACAGCGCGGCGACGACGCGCGACCAGGCCCGCATCGTTTTTGACGATGCCAAAGGCATGGCCGAGCGCACGCCTGACATGCGGACATACCTGGGCGTTGCCATCCTGACGCATAGCATCACAGTCGCGCACACCTCTAGCAAATTTTCTCCGCTGGCAGCTGAAGCTAGCACGCAGGACGGTCTGAATGTGCATTGCGCCGTGATTGATGAGCTGCATGCGCACAAAAAACGAGACCTGTATGACGTGATCGACACGGCTCGCGGCGCTCGGGAACAGAGTTTGATGTGGTTGATCACAACCGCCGGAACTGACCGAAGCGGTATTTGCTACGAGCGCCGGACGCACATAACCAAAGTGCTGGACCGGGTGATCGCCGATGAGACGATGTTCGGGATCATCTACACGATTGACGATAAGGATGACCCATTTGACCCATCGACCTGGGCCAAGGCAAACCCGAACTGGCTGGTGTCAGTGCTCCCTGATGACATGGAGGCCGCGGCGCGCAAAGCATCAGCAATGCCCAGCGCGCTGAATAATTTTCTGACCAAGCGGCTGAACGTTTGGGTCAACGGCGAGAGCCCATGGATGGACATGCGAGCCTGGGAGCATTGTGCTGACCCAGACCTGCAGATCAGTGATTTCGCGGGAGAAAAGTGCTGGGGAGGTCTCGACCTGGCTCAAAAGAAGGACTTTGCAGCCTACGTAATCGTTTTTCAACGCTCCGGAACCTGGTACGTATTCACGCGGCTTTATTTGAACGAACTGGCAGTGCAGGAAAGCGGCAACGCGCACTTGAGTGGATGGGCCCGGTCTGGATACGTCGAAGTCACCGATGGCGACATCACCGATTTTGATGTTCTAGCTGACGATATGCGCCGGGATTGCAAGCGATTTGACATGCAGGAGATCGCTTTTGATCCCGCACTGAGCATGTATTTCGCCGGCAAGCTGGTCGAAGAGGGTCTGCCGCTGGTTGAGATCGCCCAGCGCGCCCTGTTTTTTACGCCACCGCTGCTGCAGGTCGAGAACCTGGTGCTCGAAAAGAAACTGAAGTTCGACGGCAACCCCGTCATGACGTGGATGGTGAGCAACCTGGTGGTGAAGATCAGCAAGTACAACGAGCTGCGATCACCCACCAAAGAACGACCCGAAAACAAGATCGACGGCCCGATGGCAATGTTGATGGCGCTTGGACGGGCAATGACACAGGCAAAGCCTCCAAGCATGTACGAATCTGAAGGATTGAGAGTCATCTAATGGCATTTTGGCAAAAAATCACAGAGGGCCTGAGTCGGAAAAACTCAAATCCCGACTGGGGGACGCTTGAGCGCTATCTGGGATGGGCTTTCGGCGGTGGCATTTCGTCATCCGGCGTCATCGTCAACCCGGCAAACGCCATGCAATCGGCGGCAGTTTATGCCTGCCTGAAGGTGCTTTCTGAGTCGGTCGGCATGTTACCGCTGTGCATTTACCAAAAAGGCGATAACGGCGCCCGGACGCCAGCAGAAAAGCACCCGCTCTACGAGCTGCTGCACGAGCAGCCGAACGAATACCAGACGGCCATCGAATTCTTGGAAATGATGGTACTGCACTTGAACCTGCGCGGCAATGCTTACGCCTACATCAACCGAACCCGATCCGGCCGCGTGGTTGAGATGATCCCGATCCACCCTGACATGGTTTACGTCCAAATGGATGCGGGTGGCCAGGTGACTTACCAGGCAGCGACAGAAAATGGCGCCCGGCGCACGATGGATCGCTCTGAAATTCTGCACGTCAAGGGCTTAACGATCAATGGATGGTTAGGAATCAGCCCAATTGCCTATGCACGAGAGTCAATCGGCCTGAGTCTTGCTACTGAAAAATTCGGCGGGCAACTGTTTCGCAATGGCGCCAAGATGGGCGGCATCCTGGAGCACCCGGGGAAACTGTCAGACGAAGCCTACAAACGCGTGAAAAATAGCTTCGACGCGGCAACCAGTGGCGAGGAAGCCCACAAAACAGCCCTTTTGGAAGAGGGAATGAAGTTCAGCAAGATCAGCATGAACGCTGACGACGCCCAATTCCTTGAAACACGAAAGTTCCAGCGCGGCGAGATTGCGTCGGTGTTTCGCGTGCCGCCGCACTTAATCATGGACCTGGAGCGCGCCACATTCAGCAACATCGAGCACATGAGTCTGGAATTTGTCCAGTATTCACTGATGCCTTGGCTGTGCCGCATTGAAAAAGCGATCCGGCGCGACGTTTTCAGCGCGGACGATAAGAAAAACAACACCATCAAGTTCGACGTGTCGGCGCTCCTGCGCGGAGACGCCGCTAGCCGCTCGGCCTATTACGCCAGCGGTATCACAAACGGCTGGCTGACGCGCAACGAGGCACGCGCCCGCGAGTATTTGAATCCACTCGATGGGCTGGATACGCCACTGATGCCGCTCAATCTGACGGATGGCAGTGACGATCCCGACGAGCAACAAGACAACGCAGAAGGCAAAACGCCAAAAGGGGCAACAGCATGAATCACCATGACATTGGTTTTGAAATCAAGGAAATCACCGGTACCGGAACATTTGCAGGATACGGCAGCGTCTATGGTGTGCTCGATGAGGGTGACGATATTGTTTCGCCTGGGTCCTTTGCCGGTAGCCTGGCTGCACTGGCCAGCAAATCGCAAATGCCGGCGCTGTTGTGGCAACACAAGGCCAGCGAACCGATCGGCGCTTACACAGCCGTCAAGGAAGACCCACTTGGCTTGTATGTCGAGGGGAAGCTGGCGCTGAAGACCCAGCGCGGCGCCGAGGCCTACGAATTGATGCAAATGAAGGCTATCAGCGGCCTGTCGATCGGTTACATAACCAAAGACTTTGACTATGACGCCAAAACCGGCATTCGCACCATCAAATCAGCTGACCTGTACGAGATCAGCCTGGTCACATTCCCTATGAACGACAGCGCTCGCGTGAGCGCCGTCAAGTCAATTTCAGAAATCAGCGACCTGACGAGCGCTGAAAACTACCTGCGCGACGCCGGTGGCTTATCTCGTCGAGAGGCGAAAGCCTTTATTTCAACGCTCAAGGCATTGAGTCTGCGCAACGCAGGCGATGACAGCGCTGAATTGAAAGCGATCACCTCGCTACTGGAGAAGCGCCGGGCACTTTTTGCCTGACGTTTAGCCACCCGTCCCACACCGTCCTTCCGACGGTTTTTTTTCGTCCACCCCAAGGAAAATAATCATGAGCAAAGAGATTCTTGACGCAATCGAAGCGTCCAACCGTGCTTTCGCCGAATTCAAATCCACCAACGACGCCAAGCTGGCCGACCTGGCCAAGGGCGCATCCGGCGCTGACCACCTCGCCAAGATCGAGAAGATTCAGACCGAAATGGCCGAGGCCAAGAAGCTGATCGAGACCCTCGAAGCCAAGGCCAAGCGCCCCAACTTCTCAGCAGATGGCAAGCCCGTCAACGAAGCCGAGCAAGAGCACAAGCAAGCCTTCAACAGCTTCATGCGCAAGGGCAAGATCGACGGCCTGGCTGATCTGGAAGCCAAAGCCTACGCCTGGGGCACCAACAGCGGTGCGGACGGCGGCTACGCTGTGCCGAAGGTCATCGACGGCATGATTGACTCGCTGGCTGTAAACATCAGCCCGATCCGCTCCATCGCCCAGGTGGTGCAGATCAGCACGACCGACTACCACAAGTTGGTCAACAAGCGCGGAACTGCATCCGGTTGGGTCGGCGAAACCGATGCCCGCACGGCCACCAACACATCGACGCTGGCCGACATCAAGCCGACGATGGGCGAACTGTATGCCAACCCGCAGGCAACCCAGCAAATGCTCGACGACGTGTTCTTCAACGCTGAGTCGTGGCTTGCATCGGAAGTCGCAACCGAGTTCGCACGCGCAGAAGGCGCAGCGTTCATCACTGGCGACGGCACCAACAAGCCCACAGGCTTCTTGGCTGGCGCCACCGCAGCGACTGCTGACGCTACCCGGGCTTTCGGAACCATCGAGCATCTGGCAACCGGTGCATCTGGTGCATGGAAGACGCTTTCTGCCACCGTCAACCCGGTGGATGACCTGTACGCACTGGTCAGCAAGATGAAGGCGGCCTATCGCGCCGGCTCCAACTTCGTGACCAACAAGGCGCTGCTGTTTGAAATCATGGCGATGAAGGACTACCAGGGTCGCTATGTATTCAATCCGACCAGCGCTCCTGGTGTGGCTGATACGATCCTTGGTTACCCGGTGGTCGAGGCAGAAGACATGGCGGCCAAAGCAGCCAATTCTCTGTCGCTGGCCTTCGGTAACTTCAAGCTGGCGTACCTGATCGTGGACCGCATCGGCACCCGCGTCGTGCGCGACCCGTTCAGCAACAAGCCGTACATCGGCTTTTACACGACCAAGCGGGTCGGTGGTGCACTGGTCAACTCCGAAGCCGTCAAGGCCTTGAAGTTCGGCACATCCTAAAGAAACCGGGGCGGCGTAGCAGTCGCCCCATTTCAAAACATACAAGGACTACCAACATGCAAAACTTGCATAACATCCACGCCGTCACCGCTATTGCGCCGGCATCCGTTGCTGACAATACCGCTGCAGTCAGCGCGATTATCGATACCTTTGGCTACGCGCAGTGCGAGTTCCTGATCACGCTCGGCGCAATCGCGGATGCTGACGCGACCTTTGCCGTCACCATGGAACATGGCGACGCTGCCAACCTGTCTGACACCGCCGCGGTCACCGCGACCAACCTGCAGGGCGCTCTGGCTGACGCGGGCTTCCAGTTCGACAGCGACAACGGCGTGCGCCGGATCGGCTACCTCAAGGCCAAGCGTTATGTGCGCCTGACCGTGACGCCCACCGCAAACAGTGGCAGCGCCATCTTTGGCGTGACAGCCCTGCTCGGTGCGCCCACGCTTTCGCCCACGCCGAACCCCTGATCCATGGCAAGTTGAAACAAGCCGCCCACTAAACCGGGCGGCTTTTCTATTGGACAAACATGGCACTGAAACTCATTACCGCGCCGGTTGCTGAGCCGCTGAACGTGGCAGACAACAGTGTGCGGCAACACCTGCGTCTGGACGCCGGCGACATAAGTCGGGACAGCGCTATCGAGATTTATATCGGGCAGGCCCGTGAGGCAGCGGAGCAGATTTGCCGCCGCGCACTGGTCACACAGTCCTGGTTGATGACTCTGGACAAATTCCCTGCCCCGGGTCTGGAAACATCAAGCGCAAATTGGTATGGCCCCGCGTGGGGCGTTGGTCCAGGGCCTTTAACAGTGTTGAAGCCTGAAGGCAAAACACAGTACGAAATCACGATCCCGATGCCACCGTTGCAAACGGTCGATAGCATCAAGTATTACGATGCCGACGGCGTGAAACAAACACTTTCGCCATCTGCCTACATTGTGGACAACGTAAGCGAGCCTGCGCGAGTGACACCGGCGCCGAATACGACATGGCCTAACACACAGAACCGCATCAACGCCGTCGAGGTCAGCTTTACCGCTGGCTATGACGACGCGGGTGAGCTTGTCCCCAAAGGCATCAAGTCTTGGATGCTGATGCATATCTCCGACAAGTGCGAGAACGATGCTGCGGTGGTCATGGGTGTGCGCGGAACGGTGGAAACACACCCTTATATTGACCGATTGCTGGACCCGTACCGGGTGGTGGTGTACTGATGTTCGGAATCTCTGCCGGCCATTTGCGCCACCAGATCGACATTCAGGCGCGCGGCACCACTGTTGACGCCTACGGCCAGCAGACAACGACCTGGACCAGCGTTGGTCTGACTTGGGCGAAGGTTGAGCCATACCAGGCAAAAGAACAGTTGCAGGCTGACCAGTATCAAGCGTCTGTGAGCCACAGGATCACGATCCGGCACCGGGCTTTATTCGATGACCCGCAAACAGCTGCGGCGCATCGCATTGTGTTCAAGAGTCGCAAATTCAATATCACAGGCTGCATGAACTTGGAAGAGCGCGGCCGCTGGACGGTGCTGGAATGCGTCGAGGGCCGCAGCGATGGATGAAGTCACGATCCACGGCCTCAAGGAATTACAGTACGCATTGCGTCAGTTGCCAAAGGAGTTGCAAGGCAAGGTCTTGACCCAGGCGCTGTGGGATGGCGGAAAGTCAATGATCGCGGACGCCAAGGCGCGGGCGTTGAAGCTGAACGAATCACAACTGCCGCACCACGTTGGTCGCGGCAAGGAACTTGTCCAGCCCGGCAACATTTCGAGAAACATCATGGTTCGGCGCGTCAAGCATACAGATGCGACGGCCACGGTGAGCATCGGTGTGCGTGCAAAAGGCAAGGGGTCAGGAAATGCCTTTTACTGGCGCTTCTTTGAGTTCGGCACGAAATTCATCAGCAAGAAACCATTTATGCGGACAGCATTTGAGGCCAAGAAACTCGCAACGGCTGACGCCATCAAGTTGGCGCTCGGCAAGCGAATCGAGGCCGCTGCGGCGAAATTACGGGTGAAGGCATCATGAGTATTGGTTCGCTCGTCTATACAGCGTTGTCTGGAAACACTGCACTTGCCGCACTGGTCGGGGAGCGGATTTTCCCGGTCATCGCGCAGGCGCAGATTGCGTATCCGTACCTGGTCTATTCCGAGGTTTACAACGCCCCGCAAAACAGTCTCGGCGGTTGGTCTGGCTGCGATAACACGCGCCTGCAGATCGACTGCTGGTCAAAGTCCTATTCAAACGCTCATGCGGTAGCGACCCTGGTCCGCGCCGCTATGGCGTCAGCAACCACCTTCAAGGGTGTTTGCATCAACACGTTGGACGGCCCTGTAGAGGGCGGTCTGGACTTGTACCACGTCATCGTGGAGTTTTCTCTCTGGTCAGTTTAGTCCGCTCTTGATTGAGCGGTTTTTTTATTCAAAGGAAATCATCATGAGTTCTTCCGCAATCAGTGCTCAAGGCACAACGCTCCAAGTGTCAACTGGCACTGGCGCGGCAAAGACGATCACCGCCATCACGCAGGGTAACCCTTGCATCTGCACCAGCACGGCTCACGGCCTTGCCAAAGGTGATCGCGTTACCATTGCCGCAGTCGGTGGCATGACGCAGCTCAACACCAACACCTACTCGGTCGAGTATGTGACGGCCAACACGTTCTCGCTGTCTGGTGTGGATTCAAGCGCCTTCACTGCCTACACATCGGGCGGCACGGCCACACCGGTGACGTTCACAGCCATTTCGGAAGTGGCGACGTTCAGCGGCTTTGACGGCCAGGCATCTGAAATCGACGTGACTGACCTGAACAGTGTTGCCAAGGAATTCAAGCTCGGCCTGATCGATAACGGTGGGTTCACCTTCACCATGAACACCCTCACGTCTGACGGCGGCCAGACCGTGCTGCGTGCCAGCCATGACGCCTCGACCAGCCGCCAGTACAAACTGACGTTGCCGAGCGGAACCCCATCGGTCGCAACCTTCACGGCCTACGCAAAGCAAATCCCGGTCGCCGGTGGCGTGGATGCCAAGGTGACCAGCAACGTCGCCCTGCGGATCACTGGCGCGGTAACCTGGGCCTGATCGATGCTGAAAAAGTCCCAAATTCTGGCGGCTAAAGACCTGCGCACCGAGGTTGTCAACATCCCTGAGTGGGGTGGCGATGTCCTGGTGCGCCTGCTGACGGCTGCCGAACGCGAAGAGATCACCAGCATCTGGACGCAGCATGTCAATGCCGACAACGCAACGAAGTCGGTTTTGACAAGCGACGCCATGCTGTTGCGTTGCACTGTGGATGAGTCCGGTGCCCAGTTGTTTGACGATGCCGACCTTCCAGCGCTCAAGCAGAAAAGCGCAATCGCCATCAATCGGATCATCGACGCAGCCCTGACGATGAACAAGATGAATCCCGGTGCTGTGGAGGATGCGGCAAAAAACTTGCCCGCCGACCAGACCGGCGTTTCCTCTTCCGATTAGCCTGTCAACTCGGTTGCACCGTCGCCGAGTTGGGGCACCGCCTGACCAGTGACGAAATGACCGAGTGGCAAGCCTTCTACGTTCTGGAGCCGTGGGGCACAGCGCCAGCGGCACTCAATACCGCCATCGTGACAGCAACGATTGCCAACGTGAATCGGGCACCAACTGCCCCTCCTTACTCGCCAGTTGACTTCATGCCGGTCTATGGTTTGCCCAAGCCGAAAGTGGAATTGACCGACGAAGAGCGATCCAACCAAATCCGCAACCTCTTGAAACGGGAATAAAAATGGCCGGCACACTTGGCGATCTAACAATTGACCTGAATGCGAACATTGCCAAGTTCCTGTCCGCCATGGACATGGCAGAGCTCAAGAGCAAACGCACCGGGGACATAATCACCAAGAATCTGGTAAACCTCGGCGCGGGGTTGATCGGCGGCGCCTCGATCGCCGCCATCAAAGGGTTTATAGATGGAGTGGTGGAGGGCGCCGCCAAGCTGAAAGATTTCGGAGAGATTGCCGGCACGTCTGCCGAGCAGATGTCAACCTTCCTGACCGCCTCAAAACTCTCCGGCACCAGCATGGAAACAGTGACCGAGGGCTTGGTCAAACTCGCCAAAGGCATGGCGGGCTCAGAAGATATGACCGGCAATGCCGGGCGCGCGCTGAAGGCGCTTGGAATCGATGCGCGGGATGCCGCCGGCAACCTGAAAGACCCGGCCGCGGTCATGAAGGAAATGGCCGCGAAGCTCGGGGATTTCAAAGACGGCGCCGGCAAGACCGCGCTGGCGATTGATGCGTTTGGCAAGTCCGGCGCTCAGTTGCTGCCAATGATGAAGGAAATGTACGAGCTCGGTGACCAGGAGGTCAAAGTCACCGATGCCCAAGCCCTGGCAGCCGATGACTACGAAAAGGGGTTGAAACGCCTGTCCGCCACCAAACAGGCCATGATGAAGACGGTGGTGATGGCTGCAATCCCGGTGATGAACGACTTCGTTCAAACCTTGCTCGAAGCAGCGAATGGCAATGACGGCCTACTTAAATCTGTCAAAGGTCTGGCGCAGGACGGCAGCATCAAGGAATGGGCGCAATCAGCAGCGCTTGAAGTGGCGTCGGTGATCGATATGTTCGACGGCGTCGCCCGGGTTGTAGATATTGTTGGGAAGTTCCTTGGCAATGTTGCCACTCTGGTGGTGCTCAACATGAAGGGCGAGTTCGCCCAAGCCTCAGCTGCAGGCAAGGCGTTTGAAGATGATGTCGACCGCATCATGAACAAACCCATGTTCAGCGCCAAGCTAAAAGCGAAGTTCGACGTTTCGAATGAAGGCTGGTCTGGTCCAGTTGACGAATTTGGAAACCCGATCGTCAAAAAGACCCTGGCCTACAACAACAGAGACCCAAAGCCACCAGTCAAAGACCCAGGCCAAGGTTTCATTGACCAACTTGAGCGCCAGCTGAAGCAGCAGGAAAAAGGGCGCTTCGAGATGCTGCGCCTGGAGGCTGCGCAAAAATCAGTATCAGCGGCTGCTGAGCCCTACATCGCATCCCTTGAGCAGATCGAGATTCGCCAGGAAAAAATTAAACGCGATGTCGATGAAGTTGCCAAGTCTGAGGCGCAACGGGCCAAGTCGCTGCAACTGGTGACGGCGGGCAATGACCAGGCGGGCGGGATCATCCGCGAAACCGCCATGCTTGGCATGAACTCAGACGCCCGCAGGAAAGCCACTGAGCTGCGCAAGGTTGACGCAATGGTCGAACAGCTCAGCACCGACGCAACAACCGAGCAGCGCCTGGAGCTGATGATGTTGGCCGAGGTCATGAAGACCAATGTTGCGGACGCCATCGATGCCGACATCAAAAAACAAAACGAGCTCAATGCCTCATGGGAAGTTGGTGCCAATACCGCCCTGGAAGAGTACATGAAGAAAGTTACCAACGTTGCCGACCAAACCAACAAGGCCATGACCGGCGCGTTCCAGGGAATGGAAGATGCCCTGGTCAACTTCGTGCAAACCGGGAAACTCGATTTTTCCAGCCTGGCCAATTCAATCATTGCCGACATGATCCGCATGACCATTCAGCAATCAATCATGAAGCCGCTGACCGAAGGATTCAAATCCGGCGGGCTCAGTGGCATGCTATCTGCAGGCGCATCACTCCTGAGTTTTGCCGGTGGCGGAGATCCACCTGTTGGCGAGGTCTCCATCGTTGGCGAATCCGGCCCTGAGCTGTTCGTGCCAAAAACGGCTGGCACGATCATCCCGAACAGCCAACTCGGCGGCAATGGCCAAACTATCAACATCAACATCACAGCGTCTGTGGGCGATATTGCCAGCAAGTCGGATGTCGTCAGAGGCATGCGCGCGACTGCGAACAACATCATTGCGCAAATCTCGCGCAATCAAAGATATGGCGGGGCAATGGCATGACCCAAAAGCCCATGGAACGGTCTGTGCTGCGTCAAATCAATCGCGTCGCACATGCGCGTGCACTTGAGTATGAAAAGCGCATCAAGGCCGATCTAATGGCCCGAATCCAGATAGCCAAAAGCTACGATGTACCAATTCAAGCTCGATTGGCGATGGTTGAGAGATTCGCCTCAACACTGCAGTGATCGCCGAAATAACATCACCTAAAAAGCCAGCCTGAGAGCTGGTTTTTTTGTCTGAATCTTTGATGTAAAAATGTCTTTTGTTGTGGTGTTGTTTAGTGTACAGTCGCGTCTAGCGGTGTCTGGGACGGGCCTGTTAATCCGTAGGTCCCTGGTTCGAGCCCAGGTCGAGGAGCCAAATAAAGCCTTATGGGCATTGAAAAGCCTGCTACTGAAAAGATAGCGGGCTTTTTTCTTTTTAACTCATGTAGGCGCTGGTGTAGGCATAAGTAACCGGTGCACTTGCCTGGTGGCCATGCCCACTGCATGTAAACCTGCTTCACTGGGCCCATTCGGTCAGAAAAAGTTAGGGTGGTGATCACACTCTTGCGATCACTCATCAGCGGTGGCCATTTCCATCACCAGCGTCTGCAAATTTTTTAGTTCAGGCAATAAATTCGCAACATCCTTGGATAGCAAATACGGCAACGCATCTCCATCCGATCCGTCTGACAACCACCGCCACTGCGATTCGGGTATCAGCGCAAGAAATGCAGGTTCCAAATCGTCAACAACAATCACTGATTCAGACTCTAAAAAGTCGGCGCTCTGAAGACGAGGAATCCACTTTGCCAGTTGATCGACAAGTTCCCGTGGAGCAAAGCATCGGGCACACAGCACTTGTTGTGCTTCTTCACCAAAATTGCGCAGCTTGCCTGGTTGGCCGCAATTTTTGCAGGTGCATAGCGACCGCTGCATCGTTTTTCGCAGGATTCCGGCCAACACAGGGGTCAGATTGCGCGAAGTAAATTCCATCTTCGCGTCTTCTATCCACGGCCCCACAATGGTCGCGTCTTCGTGGACGTCATCCTTCAGACTCACCAGCGACTTCACCATATTCTGGTAGATAGGAACCCAGCCTTTAGGCACCCACCCAATGCGCCGATTGAGCGCCGCAATGCTCTTTTGCAGGCAACAAAGGTCCGTGTCACGGCTATCGGTGAACTGCATCAAATGATCAGCAATAAATTTCATTTTGTCTCACTCCTGTTAATGATGTTGGGCACGATTTAAGGACGTGCGTTGGTGTTAATGAATCCAATCGAGCAAGGCTTTTCAGTCGACGCTCTGTGCACGCGGTTAAGGTCGTCCACGATGAGATGACACCGACCCTCTAAGGCGGCGCATGCGTAGGCATCCTCGAGCCTTTGCTTGATTTCGCGCGGTGTGCCGTCCTGCAGTTCTGCCAACATCGGTTCCGGCAGCGTCGGATCGAACACAGCTGACCAGTCCTCGGCCGCTAGCAACTCGCGGTTAACGCTTTCCACCACCAGACGCATTTGCCCCTGGGTTGGCGCGGCAATATCAAACACCCGAAAGCGAGACAGCACCGGCCGATCCAGCAGCAGCAACTCGTTGCACGTGGCAAACCAGAGGACAGTGGAAATATCGATCGGCAGACGCATGGCGGCGTCCTGAAATCGCGTTGCCGAAGATTTCTCGAGCAGTCCGAGCAAAAACCCAACCCCTGCGTCACGCCCGCCGGACTGCACCTTGTCGATCTCGTCAAACAAGATGATCGGCGATGCACAAGCGTTCTGCATAGTCTTCCAGATCAAGCCTGGACGCCCTGTTTCGTACGCTGCATCCAGACCGGTAATCGCAAAACCTGGCGTCGACTGCGAAAGATCGGCCTGCGCGTAGGGAATGTCGCTCAATGCCTGCGCCAATTTTTTGATGAACCACGTCTTTCCGACACCCGGTGGCCCGGATAGGAGAATCGGCGGAAGCTTGAAAAGCTTGGCCGGCCCCATGCGGCACAACAGCAGGCGTTTTTCAATGAAATCCAGCACGCATTTGAAGTTTGGGAAATCGTGCCGTAGGCCTTCGAGAACAGAAGGTTCAGGTGCCGCAGCGATATAACGCGTCGGCCCTAGGTCTCGGGCCTGTTCAAGCTGCTTGATCACAACTTTGCAACTCTCTCCGGTCAGACTCTTTGCCCATTTCAGTTCGTCTTCAAGCTCCGACATCCGGTAAAGCTGATGGGTACCCGGACCGCGCGGCGATGTGCAACTTCCTGATTCGTCAAATTCGTCCAGCACGGCCGTTACCGCACTGTCTTCATTGGCATCAGTGAGCGTTGAGCCTAGACTTTTGGAGATTGCATAGAGGCGCCGGATTTCTACCAGACGACGTGCCTGGTCGCCGTTGAGTTTTCTGCTACGCAATTGCGAATTTGGAGCGATAGGCGCGGCAGGGAATGAGGATGGGATGTGAACTTGCATATTCAGATCACCCCAGTTACTTGAGAGCCTGCAGCTTGCAACAAAACCGTTCGCGCGGCGCTCATCGGCAAACGGCGAGTTGAGAAGTGTGTTGAGGTGTTGGTCATGTTCGTGTGCTCGCTCATTTATTTGAGTTTTCTCAATTTTTTGTAATATCTTTCGCGTGTCACCCACACTTCCGCTGCCAGTCCATTACGTCCCGGCAACACCCCCATGCTTCCTGCCACCCAAAAATCGAGTGCCGCTTGCGCTTCTACAGACTTGCGAATCAGAAAAGGCGTCAGCAGGCGCAGCGCAGCCACTGAGTGCAGTCCGTCGAATCGAAGGTCGTAAATTTGGCGGTTATGTTGAATTTTTCTGCGAATTTCAACGAGACAATGCGGCAAGCCAAGCACGGTGCGGAAGTGATTGACCGTGGCGTAACAATTTTGTACAAGGCTGAGAGTCAAGCGGTAGCTGAAATTTTTCCGTCCGGGTTGTCGTTGCTTAGAAATGATGACGCAGCCATCACCGTCGAACATGCCTGCGCACCAGGCAATCTGAAGCATGCGATCGGTCACAGGCGAATCTCCCTTAGTTGTGGCCGTTGCTACGACCTGCCCAGGTGCTGTTGCGATGGTGTCGAGGTGATGAAAAGGATCACCACTTATCTTTAGGTTGCTATACAATTTATTCTCCTTGCTGCTCGAAATGATCAGCTAAGTGATAATGTAACTGATTATAATGATCAGCTAGTAGATTATTTTGTATAGGTTGTTGCAAATCCGCAACAGATTGAAGTTGGAGGTCAATCGTGATCAAAATCCATTTGTCCCGACTACTGGGCGAGCACAAGCAAAAGATTGCTGACGTGCAGCGCGAGACAGGTTTAGCGCGAAACACGATTTCGGGGTTGTATCAAGAAACAACCGCGCGCATTGATCTTGCGACGCTTGACACACTCTGCAAGCACTTTGGCTGCACAGTTGGCGAGTTGGTTGAATACGTTGAGGATGAAGCCGCCTGATCGGATTGGCGGCGGTTTTATGGCCCCTCAACAGTGAAGGTTTTTCTGCCGCCCGAAGGTTGCTGTCCGGCGCCCCAGTTCAACGCCAAAAAAATTGGTTTGTAGCGACCCGCTTAGTGCCCTTATGTCGAGATCTACATAAGGGCACTTATGCAGAGAACCCAGTAATGCAGAGTGAGAGTTGCGGCCATGCGTTCGGCAGCCACATCCGCCGGGATCACAT
>Ga0194052_1000415_pt1 | contig 27652 bp, 23 predicted proteins | sample SepL226m_MetaG_FD_160117 | JGI IMG/M metagenome (GOLD analysis project Ga0194052, IMG submission 160117) | Anoxic zone freshwater microbial communities from boreal shield lake in IISD Experimental Lakes Area, Ontario, Canada - Sep2016-L227-6m | ecosystem: Environmental > Aquatic > Freshwater >...
GCTTGGCGAAGTGCTCGGCGAGCTTCCCGTCAACTGCCTTACCGAGGAGATCGAAACACCAGGCGAGGGCCAGATCCGCTCGCTGATCACGATCGGCGGCAACCCGGTGCTCTCAACGCCGAATGGTGACCGTCTCGCGAAGGCGCTGGACACGCTCGACCTGATGATCAGCATCGACATCTACGTCAATGAAACCTCTCGCCACGCGCACGTAATCCTCCCCGCCCTCTCAGCGCTTGAGCATTCACACTTCGACCTTGTCTTCACCGTCTTTGCGATCCGCAATTACGCCAACTACTCCCCAGCAGTCTTCGAACCGCCGGCCGGGATGCTCGATGAGTGGGAGATCCTGCTGCGGCTGACAGCGATAGCCAGCGGCGCCGGCGCCGGGGCTGACATTGGCCCGATCGACGACTTCTTTGCGCTTGAGTTGGCGGGCCGGGAGACGCGCAGTGAAACTTCGCCGGTCGCTGGCCGCGATCCGGCTGAGCTAGTCGCGGCGGTAGGCGACCGCGTTGGCCCTGAGCGGCTGCTCGACATCATGCTCCGCTGCGGCCCCTACGGCGACGGCTTTGGCGCCGACCCTGACGGGCTGACGTTGGCCAAACTCGAGGCGAGCCCGCACGGGATTGACCTTGGCCCACTCGAGCCGCGCATCCCCGAGTCGCTGCGAACAGCCAGCGGCCTCGTTGAACTGGCGCCGGAGCCGATCATCGCCGACGTGCCACGCCTCCGCGCAGAGCTCGAGAGTGCCCCAGACGGCGGCGGCCTACTACTCATCGGTCGCAGGCAGCTGCGCTCGAACAACTCATGGATGCACAATGTGCCCAAGCTGGTCTCCGGCCCCGAGGGTTGCACGGTGCTCGTCAACCCGGGCGATGCGGAGCGCTGCGGCGTCGCCGATGGCCAGCGCGCCGTGCTCAGTTCAAAGCGCGGGTCAATCGAGCTGACGGCCGTTCACAGCGAGGCGATGATGCCCGGCGTCGTCTCCGTCCCCCACGGCTGGGGTCACGATGGCGAAGGAACCGAAACTACTGTCGCCAATGCGCACGCCGGCGCCAACGTAAACCTGCTCGGCGACACCGAGCGCGTCGATGAGATCTCCGGCACAGCGGTGCTCAACGGAATCCCCGTCGAGCTCGCCGCTGCCGGTTAGCGAAACGCTTTAGTAAGCCCAGCTGGAAAGCCGGCAGGGCCGACCTGCCGGACAGACGTCAAGGAAGCGGCCATCGAAGAAGGCCGAAGCCTGCTCACCGCGCTTGATGTCAAAGAGGCCGTGCGGATCTTGGCCCAAGTGCGGTGCGATGTCGCCAATTGGCGGCACGTTGGTGCCGATCACTTTGCCATCAACGGTCCGGATTGGCCCGCTGTCGAAAAGGACATAGCGCGAAGCGCTAGCTGGCCCACTGGTACGAATGCCGTAGAGCTGAACCTTGTCATAGGTGCGGTCAGCGTCGGCACCGGGGCGACGGCCCACCGCTCCAACCGTGCGGGCCAGGTTCTGCGCCGCAACCTGCGCCACTTGGTGGTCGCCGACAACAGCCTCGAGCAGCACCTGATGCTTCGGCGTGTTTGGCAGCGGGTTGTCCGTCGTGTGGAGCGCGTAGCCGTTGCCTTCGCCGCGGTCCCAAAGGTTCTGCACGACGTTGAGCAGGATCTGCCGCGTTAGCCGACTTGGGTAAGCGGGCTTGAAGAACGCCTCGTATTCGTCGAAGTCAACGCTGCGTGGCAAGAGCAGGCTGTAGTTCATGCCCGGGACGCCCAAGACGGAACGAGTGAAGTCCGGAGCCAGCGCTGTGATTGCTGGCCCCTGAATGCCGCCCTGGCTATTTCCGTTGTAGAAGACCTTGGCCGTGTTGATCATCGATTGGCCGGAGCCGTTCTGGAACGCCGGGTTCGCAGCGAAGCCCTGCTTGTGCAGCATCGCCCGCCCAAGCATCAACCCGTTCAACATTCCTTGCTGGAGCCGGTCGGGGAAGGAGGCGAACTTCGACATGTCGCCGAGCACCGTGATCGCGTTGAGCGCATCCTCATCGGCCATACCGATCTCGCGCGTGGCGCAGAAGACGATGTCGTAGGTCTGCGAGATCGCCTGGTTTGAGTCGCCAAAGCTCTCGCGCGGGTTGCCCAGCAGCCCGTGGCCATATACAACCGGGCGGCCCGGCTTTGTTAGCGCGGCGCGCGGAATCGAGCAGTAGAACTTTGCCGTCATCGTGCCGTTCTGCTTCGGAATCCAAGCCGTTCGGCTGCCCTTCTGGGCGCGGTAAGTAAACGTTCCGCCCGGCGTGCAATTGACGGTGTTGAGGTAGCACGGGATCGTCAGGGTTCCTTCTACCCGTCGCGCCGTGTTGGCGTTCTCAGCCGCTGTGTAATCGGTCGTTGCGTCGATCGTGAACTTAGGAGCGCTGCCTTGGACCTTCTGATCGGCCATCGTCTTGTCGCCAAGAGCGGCAAAGGCCTCGTTGCGCATCGCAAGCGCGCGCTCGGTCAAGTTCGACTCGCTGGCAACCGTGTAGTCCCAGGCGAGGTAGAGCGACCTACGGTCTATGCCAGCTTTTTTCAGCGAAGCGAAGATCGAGTTGTAATCCTGCGCGCCGCCAAGCGAGCCAGAGCCACCTCGGCCGCCGTCGCGGAGCGACTTGAATGCCGCGCCAGCTGGAATCGTCGCGCCAGAGGAGTCCTTCAAGTTGCGCAGGGCAACGATGTAGCGGCGCCCCTCGCGGAGGTTAACTGCCGGATGGATCATCAACAAGCCGCTAGTGCGGGCCTCGCTGTCAGGGTTTGAATCGGTCTCAGCCCAGATCATCTGCCGCTTGCCGGTCAGCGCGTCGATCACAACAATCGGCGCGTTCTTCGCCATGTAGGCGCCGATGTTGGTGATCGGCACCGCGCCGGTCTTGGCCAAGTCAAGGCCCTCGACGTAGGTCAACATGCCGCTGCCGGGCCCGAAGCCGTCGCTGTGGTTGATGTCGGCCGGGAAAGCGGGAATGCCGCCAATGTTCTTTGGCATCAGGTCGGCAGTGAGGTCAACGCGGAGCCCAGTCGCCGTGTGCGGATCCTTGACCGTGAAGTGGTTATTCGGCCATGGGAGTAGGCAATCGCGAGTGTCTAGAGAGCTGCAGGTGCTCTTGGCTATGGCGCTGCTGCTGAGCGCGGCCAAGCTACAAGCAACAATTGCGAATACGACGACGAGCTTCTTCACGACTCCCCCTCCTCCACCTGCGCGGCAGGCAACGATTGATCCCTCTGGCGGGAAGCTACCACTCGGCTATGCGGCTGCGCGCCAGATGGCGCCGCTGAGCTTGACTACTGGGCCGCTCTAGACCGGCCCAAAACCCGCCATCGTCTCGCGAATCTGCTCGGGAATAGGCGTCTTCTGCCAGGTCTCAAGGTCAACAAAGACGTACCGAAGCTCAGCCTCGACCAGAGGCTCGCCTGCGCGCGTAATCAGTGACGAAGTCTCCATTGCCGTGTTGCCGAGTCGCTGAACCGTGATCGCAATCTCAATCTCTTCATCGAAGCGAGCCGGCGCGAGGAACTTGAGGTTGGCCTGAGCGACGACGACGTCAACTCCGTTGCTTTCCATCACCTCAGCGAAAGAGCCATCGAAGTGCTGGCGGTAGAGGTCTGTGATCGCGATGTCGATGTACGTGAGGTAGTTGGCGTTGAAGGCAACGCTCTGCGGGTCGCACTCGTTGAAGCGGACGCGCAACTTGTAAAGAAAGGGTGCCATCGGCACCTAGTCTGCCGCATAGCTCAGCGGATCAGTCGTACTACCGGCTCTCCACTCCCGGCGGTCACGCCGGCGCCGCGGGCGATCGCCACTATGCGCGCAACGTAGGCCTGCGTCTCAGCGATCTGCGGGACACACCAGCAAGCCGCCACGCGCCCTGCACCAGCGTTATAGGCGGCCAGGGCTAATGGAACGGAAGCGAAGCGGCGCAGCAGGTCGTGCATCAGGTGCGCCTGGGCGTTGATCGAGGCCGCTGCATCGAATGGATCGCTCAGTCCATAGCTGCGCGCCGTGCCCGGCATGAACTGCGCTATCCCCTGCGCGCCGGCGCTCGAGACCGAGCGGGGATCAAAGCCCGACTCCTGTTGGAGCTGCGCCGCAAGCAGCGCAGCTCCAACACTCCAGCGGGTTGCCGCTCGGCGCAGCGCGTCGCGATAGGCGGCCGGCACGAAGCTCGGCACCGAACTCGCAGCCCCCGCGCCGGGAGGTGCAAAGCCGACCGATGCGCTCCCAGGGTTGCCCTGCAAGCCGTAGTGCCAAGGCTCCCACGAGTAGCGTTGAACAAACCCGAACTGCTTCCCGTTTGCCGCCAACCAACCGTAGGCGGCCGGTGGTCCAAGATCGAGCTCGGTCCCTAACCGGTGGAGTGACTGGCCCGGCGGTGCGACCCACTTTGGGTCAGGATGCTCGGCGAAGAGTCGTGCCTGCTCAGCGTTCGAGCGGTAGCCGCTGACCACGCTCAGCGCGAGTCCGCCACGGCGCGCGGCAGCTGCCATTCGGTCAAAGGCAAGCGCCGTGTCTGGGCGCATTGGCTTGCCCTGACGGTACGCGTATGGCCCGGGGTATTCGCCGTCGCCGATCGGCTGCGCGAACGCCGCGAGCTCCGCTTCTGCAGTCACCGGCGCGGAAACGAGCCCACCGCCGGGAACACCGATCGGATCACTCACGGTTACCGTCACGCGCTCGGGTAGCGGGCCGGGAGCAAAGCGCACAGCAACACGATGGGCACCGTTCCGTCCCGCTGTACTGACAGCGATGCTGCGCGCAAGCTCTAAGTAGGCGGCAGCCCCAATACGGCGGCTCGATCCGGGCGGTTGGAGCGCTCGCGGGAACGCATCAACCAAGGCACGAGCGCCGGCCAACGCGCCTAAATCAGCGGCGCGCTGATGATCGGCTTGCGCACCAAGCCCGCGCGCCAACATGCCTAGGCCGCCGGCGCCAGCTAGCAACGCGGCCATCGCTCCAACCACGAGAACGAGCGCCTGACCGCTCTCGTCGTCAGCTCTCATACCGGCGGCCCGGCGTCGGCGCGGCCTTCAACGCTGAGCACACGCGCAAGCCCGGGAATCAAACTCGGCGGGCTTATCTGCACACGAATCGCTCGGCCGCGGCGAGTGACGCGCAGCTCCGAGTGCGACCATCCCGGCAGTGATTCTCGCGCCGCCGCTAACGGCTCCCTCCCCTGCAATAGCGCCTCTGCCCCGGCTCCGGCGGCCTGCCCGGCAAGCTCGCGGCAAAGCCCAGCGGCGAGCAGCTGCGCGGCAGCGAGCGTGACCGCCAGCAGAACCGGGACTACCGTCAGCAACTCAACTGTCGCCTGCCCATCGTTACTAGCGGCTCGTGACCAGGCAATACCGGTCGCCACTGACCAGCCCGCGCTGGGCGGCGGGCGCTCAACGATCTCAGCGCTCGTGCCGAGCCCGAGCAGTTCACTCCGCGAGAGCTCATCAATCTGCCGATCCGCGGACGCGGCGATCAGAACCCGCGCGGAGCTGCAGATCAAGCGATCGAGCTCATCGTCGCGAGCAAGCAACGACAGGACGACGACCGGCACCCGGGCCGCCGCGATCAACTGCTCGGTCCGCCGCAATGCATCGCCGCCGCTCAGCTCAACGCGCACGAGCCGCCCGCGCGCGGTGGCCACCACGCCGTCGTCGGCGAGCTCGTCGCGGTAGCGCGCGGCCGCCGGGAATGCCGGCAGTGGCCAGTGCAGCTGCCGCCGTGGAGTGGCTGTGAGCGTTATCAGCAAGGCCGCTCGCTGGTCGCTCATGGTTGCGGCCTCGGCGGCGGCCGAGGCCGCAACCGCTAAGGCATCGTCGGCGTTACCCAGCACGAACGCCTCAACGGCAGCCATCAGCGCCCGGCTCGCGGGAGGCGCACCCGTGCAGTCGCACTCCCCAAACTGATTTGACCAACGACCGAAGGCACGGCCAGGCGAACCGTCAGAGAGCCGCTGGTCCCGCTCAACACGACGAGCCGTCCTCTCGCACCCGGCGGCAGGGCCCGCCGCGCCGCTCGCTGTGGGTCGCGGCCAACAATCTGCGCCCGCTGAGCAGCTCGGGCCGCAACGCCGGCCAGCCACCACGACTGGCCTATGACGACGGCCTGCCATGCGCCGATCGTCAGCGCCGCAATGAGCGGCAGTAGCGCCACTAGTTCGACGGTGCTTTGGCCGCTGGCGCCGCGAGGATCGTTCACAGGCGCAATCGTTGCTCTGCTCCTGTTACGCCGCTATCACCGAGCTGCAACGGTGTTGCTGCGGAGCTACGTACTAAGTGATCGCACGGTAGCGCTGCCAGACAACAAAGATCGCTGCAGCACAGGCGCCAAGCAGGAGCAACGCCGCCACGATCCCGCCCTGCCCAGCTAGCAGCCGCGACCAACCAGCGAAGGTAAGTACAAGTACACCAACCGCCCCCAAGCCGAGGGCACGGAAGCCAGCCGGCAGCCGCTCGAAATCAGAGCCAAAACGGCGGTAGGCGTAGGCGAAGCCCAGCGCAGCGACGAGCAGGAATCCCAACGACAGCGACCTACCAGCGACGGCCGCAAACTCGCTGCCTGACGGTAGAAAGGCCAGCGCCGCAGCAGCAAGCAAGACGATCGCGACGTTGACGGCTGTTCGCATCAACCGATTCTACGCGGCTGGAGCACGCGAGCAGCTGATGGAGACTGGAGCGCGATGCTCAGGCTTCAAGCGGAGCTTTTTCGTCGGCCTTGTCGGCGACGAAGTCAGCGGGCGGAGCGTCAGGAACGATGTCGGCACCCTCGCGAAGTTCAGCGGCGAACCGGTAACCGACGCCGAAGTGCGTATGGATGTAGCTCCAGTTAGGCGAAGCAGCCTCGAGCTTGTGACGAAGCTTGCGGACAAAAACGTCAACCGAGCGGTCACCGCGAACCATCGCGTAGCCCCAGACGCGCTGATAGATGTCCTCGCGCTCAAGCACGCGGCCGTCGGCTTTTGCCAGCAGCTCGATCAGCTCAAACTCTCGCCTTGTCAACTCGACTGAGCGGCCGTCAACGAACGCTTGGAAGTGATCGTTCCGAATGACTAGCTCGCCGGCCTCTACCGGACCGGCGCTACGACGATCGTCGATCTCACGGCGACGGCGGATCACAGCTTCAATGCGAGCGATCAGCTCTTCCGGGTGGCAAGGCTTCGTCAGCCAGTCGTCTGCGCCAAGCCGCAGCCCGCGGACGCGCTGAGCAACGCTGGAGCGACCGGTACACACGACGACGCCAAGGCCCGGCATCGCTGCGCAGAGTCGTTCAAGATATTCCCAAGCCTGAGGCCCGAGAATCGCAAGGTCGATCACGATTGCGCTGAGGCGCATTGCGACGACCTCATCAACCGGCGCCGGACCAGCGAGCGTGCGGTGTTCCCAGCCAAGCCGGTTGAGGCGCTTATCGAGCACCTGCAGGAAGCCAGAATCGTTGTCGATCACAGCGATCCGGAGCGCCAGCGAAGCAGCGCCCTGCGAATCGGTCTCGGGACGGGTAGCCGGGAGATCGTTCATCTGTCGCAAAGGTTAGGGACTCGCAGCGGCGGAAGCGAGCTAAATGGCCCACCGATCACAAGATCTTCACAGCTATTCGGCTGGAAATTCCTTGAAAAGCCCTGTTTCAACGAAAACAACCTGCTCGCCGATGCCAACCGCGTTATCGCCGATTCGCTCAATTGCTCGCGCCATCAGCGTCAAAGTCATCGCCCATTCACGCCGGTCAACTTCGTCGCCGACGGCGACGGCAAGCTGAAAGACCTCTTTGTTGAGCCGGTTGACCTCACGGTCCTGGCGGAAGAGATCATTCGCCAGCGCTACGTCGCGGCCGCGAAAGGCTAGCCGCGCCTCCTGCACCTCGGCCCGCGCCGCCGTTCCCATGCGCAGCACGCGGTCAAGGAGCTCCGGGACGATCGGCGGTTCGCTGCCGACGATCGGGATCAGCTTGGCGATGTTGACGCACTGGTCGCCCATCCGCTCGGCGTGCTTGATCAGGTGCAGCAGCGCCGCGACGAGCCGAAGGTCGCTGGCAACCGGGGCCTGCAGTGCGAGCAGCGAGAGGATCCCTTGATGAACCTCGAGATAGCGGCCGTCAATCCGGTCGTCGTCATTGATCACGAAGGTTGCTAGCTCGACGTCCTGGTTCTCGAGCGCTTCCATCACGCGGTCGATCTGCTCGACAACGATGTCGAGCGCACCGAGCGCCTGCTCCTCGAGCAGCACTAGTTGGTCGTGGAACTGCGGCCTAGCAGTAGCTCGGTCCATCGACTTAGCCGAACTTCCCGGAGACGTACTCTTCGGTGCGAATGTCATGAGGGTTGGTAAAGATTCGGTCTGTCGGCCCATACTCGACTAGGCGACCGATCCGCGCCTCCTCCGACGACCCCATGTCGACGATGAAGAACGCCGTTCGGTCCGACACGCGCGCCGCCTGCTGCATGTTGTGCGTGACGATCACAATCGAAACAGTCTCTTTTAGCTCGTGCATCAAATCTTCAATCCGGCCAGTTGAGATCGGATCAAGCGCTGAGCACGGCTCGTCCATCAGCAACACGTCGGGGTTCGTCGCCAGCGCGCGGGCGATGCAGAGGCGCTGCTGCTGGCCGCCAGACATCCCGAAGGCGTTGTCGTCGAGCCGATCCTTGACGTCATCCCAGAGCGATGCGCGGCGCAGCGCCTGTTCGACGATCTGCTCCATCGAACCTTTCATCCCAAGAACCTTGGGCCCGAAAGCGATGTTGTCGTAGATCGACTTTGGGAAAGGATTGGGCTTCTGGAAGACCATCCCGATCCGCTTGCGGACCTGCACCGAATCGATGTCACCACCGTAGAGATCAACCCCGTGGTAGCGAACCATTCCTTCGACGTGGGCCGTGGGGATCAGGTCGTTCATGCGGTTGAAGCAGCGGATGATTGTTGACTTGCCACAGCCCGATGGTCCAATAAAAGCGGTGATCTGCTTCTGCGGGACGCGCAACGAAACGTCGAGCACAGCCGGCGCGCCGCCGTAGCTCACCGACAGCTTCTCTGTCACGAAAACCGGGTCGTCAATCTCGTCATCGACCACGTCATGGTTTGCGACGACCGGAACTGAGGAGTGTCCCTGCCCTAGGGATACAGCGGGAACCTGCCCGGGCACCTCAGCCGCGCCCGGCTCAGACGGCGGATTCAGCTCTGGGTCGCGGTCAACATCGCTCACGTCTCGAACAATACCCCGCGCCGATCTATCGTCGTGAGCCATCACTACCACCGCTGCTGATATCGATTGCGCAGCCAGATCGCTACAGCATTAAGAGCGACAAGAATTACGAGCAGAACGATGATCGCCGCGGCTGCCAATAGACGAAACTGGTCGCTCGGCTGAGAGACCCACGAGAAGATCTGCAGCGGCAAGGCAGTGAACGCCGAGTTGAGGCCTGTCGGGTTGAAAGCAACGAAGGTCGCGGCCCCAACCAGAATCAGCGGCGCGGTCTCGCCGATCGCACGGGCGATCGAGAGGATCACGCCGGTCGCAATCCCTGGGATCGACGCCGGAAGGATCTGCCGCCAGATTGCCTGCCACCTAGTCGCCCCCAGTGCCAGCGCGCCCTCCTTGATGGACGGCGGCACTGCCCGCAGAGCCTCGCGGGCAGTGATGATCACTACCGGTAGAACGACGAGCGAAAGAGTCAACCCGCCGGCCAGGACCGTCCTGCCGAGCGACAGCGGGCCACGAACGATGTAGGCCAGTCCGAGGATGCCGTAAACGATTGAAGGAACCGCCGCCAAGTTTTGGATGTTGACCTCGATCACGCGGTTCCACCAACGGCTCGAATCGGCGTACTCCTCGAGATACAAGGCGCTGGCGACCCCCAAAGGCACAATTACAAAGGTCACCACGCCCATTAACCAGAGCGTGCCGGTGATCGCAGACTCGATGCCCGCCTTGGCCGGGAACGCCGACGGGAAGCTGGTGAGGAACGACCAGCTGATCTCCGGCACTCCATCGCTGGCAGTGTTGATGAGCAGCACAGCAAGCACGATCAGGGCAACGCTCGTAAGTAGAGCGAGCATGATCACGAACAGCCTGTCGCGCAGACGATGTGAAGACGATGGCTTGCCTAGGACGTCGCGGGCTGGGCGCGCGCTGGCAGTCGTCATTCGTAGACCTGCCGATAGCGCCGAACAAAGCGGATTGAAATCGTGTTGAGAATCAGCGTCATCACGAAGAGCGCGAAGCCAACCGCAAAGATTGCTTTGTAACCGGTTGATCCGGTCGGTACGTCACCTTTGCCTGTAGCGCCGATGAACGCCGTCATCGTCTCCATTGGGCTTCGAGGATCAAGCGAAGTTGTAGGCAGCTGTCCGGCAGCGATCAGGACGACCATCGTCTCACCGACGGCGCGTGAGGCGCCGAGCACAATCCCGGCGGTGACGCCAGACAGCGCGGCGGGAATGACAACGCGGACCGTCACCTGCCGCCGGCTAGCGCCAAGTCCATAAGCGCCCTCACGGAGACTCTGCGGAACTGCGGTCATCGCATCCTGCGCGACGGAAGCGATCGTTGGCACGATCAGAATGCCGACAATCAGGCCGCCGGCAAGCCCGTTGAAAACCGCAACGTCAAGTCCGAGCAGGCCGTTCAGCACCGTCGGTGTGAAGTAGGTCAGCGCGAAGTAACCGAATACAACCGTCGGCACGCCAGCGAGCAGCTCCAACGTCGGCTTGATCGCCGCGCGGACCCGCGGGCTCGCGTACTCGCTAAGAAATGCGGCGGTGCCAATCCCGAGCGGGATCGCCACTAGCAGCGCGATCGCACTGATGATTAGCGTTGCCTGGACGAGTGGCCGGATTCCAAACTGAGGATCCGAGAAGAGCGGTGACCACTCGCTTGAAGTAAAGAAGCCGCCAACGGTCACGGCCTTGTCTGCGAAGAAAGTGATTGTCTCGCCAGCGAGCGAGGCGACGATCCCAACCGTAATAACGACCGATGTGACAGCCGCGCAGAAGAGCACGACGGCGATCGCTTTTTCACCGAGCCGACGCCGAGGCGGGCCGAACACCGATCTAGCGTCCGGCCCGCCTGAGCCGTTGGTGACTACTTCTGTCGCCACGAGTGGCGCAACCTTAGCTGCCTTCAGCCTTCTTCAGTGCGGCTTGCGCCTGGCTGAGCTGAGCTGGTGTCAGCGGCACGATCTGAGCGGTCTTGGCCGATGCTTCCGCATTGGCTAGCTCGTAATCAATGAACGCCTTGACCTGCGGCTTGCTCGACAGTGCCTTCGTATTGACGTAAACGTAGAGCGGCCTCGACAGAGGCTTGTAGGTGCCGTTCTGAATCGTCGCGACCGATGGCTTGATGCAGCCGCCGCCGCCGTCTACTGCCACGAGGTTCAGCTTGCTGGCGTTCGACTCGTAGTACGAGTACCCGAAGTAGCCGAGCGCGGTCTGATCTCCCTCAACTCCTTGCACGAGGACGTTGTCGTCCTCGGACGGCTGGTAATCGGTTCGCGAGTCACCCTTCGTTCCGTTGATCGTCTCGGTGAAGAAGTCGAAGGTCCCGGAGTTTGTTCCCGGTCCGTAGAGCGAAACCTTGCCCGCTGGAGTGCCTGACCCAAGCTGGCTGTAATCGGTTACGGTCGAACCCTTCTTCCAGAGCTGGTTTAGCTGAGCGGTCTTCAAGCAGGTGATCTTCAGGCTCGGGTTGGTGACGATCGAAATCCCGTCGTTCGCAACCTGGACCGAGGTGTAGGTAATCCCGTTCTTCTTGCATACGGGGACTTCCTTGGCTGGATCAATCGGCCTTGACGCATCGGAGATGTCTGTCTCGCCGGCGCAGAACTTTTCAAAACCGCCACCGGTGCCGGACTCTCCGACGGTGACCTTGGCGTTGGGGTTCGCGCTCTGGAAAGCCTCAGCGGCCGCTTGAGCGAAGGGGAAGACTGTGCTTGAACCATCGACGGTGACGGAACCCGAGCTCGTGCCGGTGCCCGATCCCGAATCGCTGCTTCCACCGCAGGCCGTGATGCCAACAGCTAGAGCAGCCGCGGCAATGATGCTGATTACTGGCTTGGACATAGTTATTTTGGAACCTCTCTGTCATTGCTGCCTCTTTTGAGGCTGCGAGGACGAGTCTGCTCCTCAAGCGCCCTGAACTTGTGAACGGCGTGTGAACGATCAGTTAATTGGCCGAGCTGGCCGAAAGTTGCTTCTGTCGCTCGTACGCGCGCACGGCCTTAAGCCAAGAGATGCGCTCATTCGTTATCTCAACGGCCGTCAGCGGGATAACGAAGTTATGCGCCGCGAAGGCGGCTTCGTTGGACAGCGCCACCTGTAAGAAGGTCGCCACGGCGGTCGAAGGGACTTTTGCGTGACGATTTCTGACCAGTTGCTTTACGTCGAAGTAGTAGTAGAACGGCCTTGCGAGTGGTGAGTAGCTTCCGTCGCGGATCGTCTGCAGCGAAGCGCCAACACAGCCCTTTCCACTGTCTACAGCGACCGCAGAGACGTAGCCAGGCTGGTTCTCGATCCAGGCGTAATCGAAGTATCCGAGACCGGCCCGATCGGCCCCGACGGCGGCGATGAACTGAGGACCTTTCGGGTAGACGAAGGGCCGATAATCTCGACGCGAATCACCCGCGCGCCCGTTTATCCGACTTGTGAATAGGTCGAAGACCGAAGAGCTAGTGGTCGGTCCATAGAGCGAGACCGAGCTATTGGGAAGACCGCTGCCGAGCTCGCTGTAGTTGCTTACCTTCGAGCCGCTGCGCCAAAGCCCAGACAGCTGGGAGGTCGTTAGGCAGCGAATCCCGAGCGACCTGTTGGCAACGACGATCGCCGCCTGATACCCGACGAGAATGCGGTGGTAGGTGATCCCGTGCTGCGCGCAAAGGCGACCTTCGGTCTGAGCATCGATCGGCCGCGTGACCGCCGCGACGTCAATCTCCCCCGAGCAGAGGCGACGGAGCGCGGAACTGTCGCTTGAAAAACCAACCGACGAATGCTCATCTGCCGTTAGATCGTTAAAAGACTTCTGGGCCTTGAGGTTGAACGGCTCCAACGCCTGCGAGCCGTCTACTGCGACGCGGCCGGTGACATTATTCGTGCCGCCGACACCGGAGTCACCGCAACCGGCAGCCAACGCGACGAGCGTCGCACCTACGCAGACCGTCATTACGCGCTGCCGCAACCGCTTCTCCTTGATCGCCCGGGAAGCGAAGAGTATGCGAGTCGCGGCTGTGTTCGCCTAGAGGGCTGCCTCTGCTGAGCCGCCGCCAACTTCTTGGACTGGCGCAAACCGGTAGCCGAAACCAACGTGAGTGTGGATGAACGACCAGTCCGGCAGCGCCTCGGCGAGCTTGACCCTAATACGCCGGATATAGACGTCCACTGTCCGATCACCAGGCCGCAGAGGCTCGCCCCAAACTCGCTCGTAGAGCTCTTCGCGCCGGACGATCCGGCCATCGTTCATCGCCAACTCGGTCAACAAGCCAAACTCGCGCACGGAGAGGTGGAGTGCGCGATCGTTAGCAAGTGCCAACCCCTCGTTGGGCCGCAGCTCCAATTCGCCAAAGCTAAATTGATCAGTGATGGCGCGCTGCCCCGAGGTCACCTGATGATCTTGCAAACGCATCGCTGCACTTTGGCTCGTCAGAACGCGAAGCTCTTTACGAAAACGTGAACCGCTTGTAAACGTGTCGTAACCAGGCTGGATGCTGGCGGCGCGGTTATATACGAAGCGATAGATTGCCGTCGATGCCTCTAAGGATCGGAACCAGCGAAGACGTAGTACTCGCGCTGCTCGAGGAATCGGGGCGCAACATCGAGCGCACGGCGCTCGTGCTGCGCGACCTAATTGCCGGATACCCTGCCCGCGCTGAGCTAGCGCGTGAGCTGGTGGTGCTGGAACATGAGGGCGACCGCATCACCCATGACCTGATCGTGCAACTTGGCAGTCAGAAGAAGTTGGCCGTCGTCACGCCCGAGGACGGGTATGCCCTCGCGACAGCGCTCGACGACATCGTTGATTACGCAGAGCAGACAGGCGACATGCTCGGGATCTACGGAGTCGAGGCGCCGATGGAGCAGGCCGTACAGATGTCAGAGGTGCTCGTTGGCTCATCTGAGCAAGTTGCGATCGCGCTCCGCTCGCTGCGATCGGGAACCGACATAACGCCAGCATTGGTCGAGATTCACAAGCTCGAAAACGAGGGCGACAAGCTTCACCGCGAAGCGCTCGCGGCGCTCTTCAGTGGCGGCATCGACCCGATGGTCGTGATCCGCTGGAAGGACATCTTCAGCTGGCTTGAAGCAAGTATCGATTCATGCGAGCAGGTTGCGCATCGGCTCGAGGGGATCATCCTACGCCGCGGCCGCGGCTGAATCTGGCTCTTAGCAGCACTGCAGGGCCCATCAAATAACACACGATGTTCACAGCAATCGCGTGCTTTCCCGCGCCCTTTGCCGTATAACTAGTGCTAGTGGGCCGCTCGACAAACGCAGCGACAGTATCTGCAGCCGCGATCGCGGTCGCCGCTGCGATCGCCAGCCCAGCCGCAGCCGATAACGCGGCCACATCGGACACGACAACTTCGCCGACTCCGACTACAACGACGCCGACCACAACAACGCCGACGACACCGACCACAACAACGCCTGGCGATCTTGGAACAATCCCCGGGCCGGTAGTCGTAACGAAGCCCCCGAAGAAGAAAACACCGCAGCAGATCGCCGCTGACCAGAGGCGCCGCGCTGCAGCTGAACGGCTCCGGTTGAGCCAGCTAGCGGCCGCCCAGTCCAAGCTCGACATCGCGTCGTCACCATTCGCCGGGCTCGGTTCGCCACTGATGTCGGCACCGCTCACATCCGTCTCCAACGCGGTTCTCGACAGCTTCCGCGTTCCGCCATTCCTGCTGCCGATCTTCCAAGCAGCCGGCGTTGAGTACGGCATCCGCTGGGAAGTGTTGGCCGCGATCAACGAGGTTGAGACCGATTACGGCCGCAACCTTTCAACCTCCAGCGCTGGCGCGCTCGGCTGGATGCAATTTATGCCGGGGACCTGGGCCAGCTACGGAGTGGACGCCAATCACGACGGAGTGAAAGATCCGAACAACCCGGTTGATGCAATCTTTGCCGCCGCTCGTTACCTCAAAGCTTCAGGCGGCGACACCAACATCGAACGTGGGATTTTTTCTTACAACCACGCTGATTGGTACGTCGCAGATGTGATGAAGCGCGCGCAAGCCCTCGCGGCGCTTCCGCCGGACCTCGTCAGCGCGCTAACAGGGTTGACGATGGGCCGTCCTCCGATCACCGGCATCAACACGTACTCCAAGGGTGCCGTTGATGGGACGTCGATCTACGGCCAGCCAGGCGCTGCAGCGGTCGCTGTTCAGGATGGCCAAGTGGTTGAGATCGGTCATTCGAAGAAGCTCGGCAACTTCGTTCGCCTGCGCGACGTCTACGGCAACACCTACACCTACGGTCAGCTCGCTTCGATTGCCAGCGCGCACGTTGTGCCGAAGTCGGACTCAACAGCCAAGACAGTGAGCAACGATGCTCCCGTAGGGCCTCCACCGGCCGCTAACGGATCGAGCATGAACGCTTCATCAAGCGGCAAAGAGCGACTCTTTGCCGAGCCGCAGCGCCCAGCCTCCTACAGCGCCGGCGGCTCGCAGCAGGTTGCAGCGACGGGAGCTGCCGCTAGCGGCGGCGCAGTGACCAACGTCGGATCGGGCGAACTCGGGCTCTACCTCGCCGCCCCTTACTCGCTGCGCCGCGACCAAGTCGCGCTCAAGCCGCTCCAGAAGGGCTCCCAAGTCATTGCTGGGACGATCCTAGGCCGGATTGGAACAACCTCAGTCGCTCCTGCAGGTAACGACACCGCCGCTCAGAACGCGGCGAAGAAGCTGGGGCTAGCGCAACCACCACAGATGCGTTTTGAGATCCGGCCAGCCGGTACGGGTGCGCCGCGAATCGACCCGACACCGATTCTCGATGGCTGGAAGCTTCTGACGACCAGCAATGTCTACGGAACCTCAAGTCCGATGCTCAGCTCAAACGGCGGGAAAGCGACGATCGGTCAGATCCTGCTGATGAGCAAGGAAGTGCTCGAGCGCCGCGTACTGGCTGACCCCAAGCTCGACATCTACTCGTGCGGCCGCCAGGACATTCAGGCCGGCGTTATCGATCGCAGGATCTTGGCGACGATGGAGTTCCTAGTCGCCAGCGGAATGAAGCTCTACATCAGCAGCCTCCACTGCGGCCATGGCGTCATGACGACGAGCGGAAATGTTTCCGAGCACACCTCAGGTAACGCGATGGACATCGCAATGGTCAACGACGTTCCGATCGTCGGCCACCAGGGGGCTGGATCGATCACAGACACCACGGTCCGCAAGCTGCTCACGCTTCAAGGCACGATGAAGCCTCATCAGATCATCACGCTGATGCAGTATGCGGGCACCGATAACACGCTGGCGCTTGCCGATCACTACGACCACATTCACGTTGGCTTCCGCCCCGGGGGTGGGTCAATCGGTGAGGCCGGGGTTAGCTCGACCGCAATCCTTGCCCCGTCGCAGTGGGGCAGGCTCGTCGGGCGTCTCGACCAGATCGAGAACCCAACCGTTTCAATGACGCCAAGCCGTTACTCGGTCAAGGTTCGCGTCAAGGTACGTCCGCGCTAGCCGCGGCAGCCCCAGCCTCAAACAGCTCGAGCTCTTCGTAGGCCGCTTCTACGGCGCGCGTCGCGGCCGTGTGACGAGCCTGCGACTTGGCCGACTCGTATTCGCCTGCCCAAGCTGCAGGGTCGGCTAGTTCATCTTCAAGCGCGGCTAGCTGCTGCTCTGCGTTGGCGACGGTCTGCTCGAGCTTCTGCTGCTGACGCCTGCGGTTCTTTGAAACCGACGGCTTAGCAGCGGACGGCTTCTTCGCTGCTGCTGGCTCGCCTCCGTTATCTGCCACTTCGACCGTTACCTTGCTAGCCCCGCCTCCGGCAGCCAGCGTCGGCGGCGCCTCGACCTGCGGCAACGGTCCGCGCTCCTCGCGCAGTCGCGCGTACTCGGCCCAACCTCCAGCGTATGAGTGGAGCGTGTGCTGCTCGACGGCAACTGTGCGGGTGCCGACAGCGTCGAGCAGGGCGCGGTCGTGGGTTACAAGCAGCAACGAGCCTTCGTAGCTGCGGAGCGCGTCCTCAAGCGATTCGCGGCTCTCAAGATCGAGGTGGTTCGTTGGCTCGTCGAGAATCAGCACATTTGCCTTGCCGGACACCAGCACAGCAAGACCAAGCCGCTTGCGTTCGCCTCCGCTCAGCCCATCAAGAGGCTTCTCAGCATCTTCTCCCGAGAAAAGGAAGCGACCCAGCAATGCACGAGCCTCGTTCGGTGTCAGGCCGGTGCGCTTGACCGCCGCCTCAAGCACCGTCCTTGCGCCACCCCACTCCAGCTCCTCGCCGTGCTGACTTAGATAACCAACACTGACCTTGTGGCCGGTCTTCAGCTGACCGGCGGTCATCTCTTGTTCACCGGTCAACGCTCGCACAAGAGTCGTCTTGCCAGAACCGTTCGGCCCGACGAGCGAGACGTGCTCGCCGCGCTCTAACCACAGCGCAGCGTCGTGAAGCAGCGTGCGACCAGGAACCTCGAGGCGCCCGTCTTCGAGCTCAAAGACGACGCGAGCAGAGCGCTCGGGTGCGGCGAACTTGAACCCAAGCTCGCGGCGGTCGCGCGGATCCTCGGTAACCCGTTCCATCTTGTCGAGCGCCTTGACGCGCGACTGTGCCTGCTTTGCCTTCGAGGCCTTCGCGCGGAAGCGCTCAACGAACTTCTCCATCCGCTCGATCTCAAGTTTCTGTTTCTGAATCGAGCGGCCAAGCGCGATCTCGCGCGCTGCCTGCTCGGTGCGCCAAGCGTGCCAAGGGCCGCTGAAGAATCGCGAGCGACCAGCTTCAAGCTCCAGCACGCATGTGCCGACAGCCTCAAGGAACCAGCGATCGTGGGCGACGAGGATGATTGCGGCGTCGAGTTCAACGAGCGTCTTCTCAAGCCATTCGAGTGATTCGATGTCGAGGTGGTTGGTCGGCTCGTCGAGTAGCAGCACGTCGGGGGAACCGGCCAGCGCGCGGGCCAGCGAGCCGCGCGTCATCTCGCCGCCGGAGAAGCTGTCGAGCGAGCGGCCGAGGTCACGTTCGTGGAAGCCGAGCCCGAAGACAATGTCGGTCACGCGGTCGCGCCAGTTGTAACCGCCGGCGAGCTCAAAGCGGGCCTGAACGTTGGCGTAGGAGTCAACTGCGCGCTGGTCCCCCTCGCCCATCTTGCGCTCCAGCTCGGTCAGCTTTGCCTCCAGCGCGACGGCCTCGGTACAGCCGCTAAGTACGTAATCGCGCAGAGTCAGAGAGCGCTCGCGCGGCGGCCTCTGGTCGTGCAGCGCAAGGCGCGTTCCCTTGGCGAGCGAGAGCTCCCCTGAGTCGATCGGCGTCTCGCCAGCGAGCATCCGCAGCAGCGTCGTCTTGCCGGCTCCGTTGCGCCCAGCGATCGTCATTCGGTCGCGCCGCTCGAGCCGGAACGAGACGCCACGCAGTAGCGGACGGCCTGCTACGTCCTTGCCTAAATCTGAAGCGGTGATAGTGGCCACGAGGAGATGGTACGGTGCCGCGATATGCGCAATCTCAAGACGTTCTCAGCCATGACCACCGCTGCCCTCAGCCTGACGCTCGCCGCTTCGGCCGGGGCTGCTGCTCCGACCGTCGTTAAGGTCGGCTCGCTACCCGGCACGCCAGCGAAATACAACAAGGTCTTCATCACCAAGTACGGCCCCAGTAGCGCGAAGAAGGTGCTGCTGCTGATCCCGGGCACCAACGGCGGCGCCGCAAACTTCTCGCTCGTCGGACCAGAGCTGGCGAAGAAGGTCCCTGGCCTGCAGGTCTGGGCAATGGACCGCCGCGAGCAGGCACTTGAGGACAACTCAATGATGCAGAAGGTGCTCGCCAACAAGGCGACGCCGCAGCAGGCTCTCGACTATTACCTCGGCTGGGTTCTCAACCCGGCGCAGAAGGATAAGTTCACCCCACTCCAGGCGAAAAACTTCGCCTTCATGAAGGACTGGGGCATGAAGATGCAGCTTGAGGATGCACGCGCAGTGATCCTTCAGGCGAAGAAACAGGGGAAGACTGTGATTCTCGGCGGCCACTCCCTAGGCGCTTCTATGGCTGCTGCATATGCCGCATGGGATTTCAATGGCAAGCCCGGCTACAAGGACATCGCCGGAATCGTCGCGATCGACGGGGGATTGGCCGGGACCTTCGATGCCACCGATACAGCTGATGCCGCGCGAGCAAGCCTCGCAAAACTCGACGTCACGACTAGCAACCCGGACGGACCGTGGGCCAACCTATTGGGCCTCTCAGGCTTCGCCTGGGCAACCGGCCCGTTCGCGCAGGTCGGTGCGCTCGCAGCGCTGAAAGCGCCCAACGCACTCTCAACGCTCGCTGGGTTCGCTCTGCTGCCTTCGTACCTGAAGGCCAGCTTCCCGACGACCAACGAGGGCGCGCTCGGATTCGCATTCGACAGTGACACCTCACCGAAGGCGCTATCACTGATTCAGGTCCGCGCTGGACAGATGGCGGCCTCCGGCGATCCTCGCGGATGGCAGAACGGCGAGGTCACGCCGATCCAGAACGTTGCCAAGGGCTTCGGGGGCGACCAGTACGGCACCAACAGCGTCGACTGGTATTACCCGGCGCGCCTGAACGTTGACACCAACGGCGCTAGTTCAATGGATCGCAACAGCCCAGCCGCACAGGTGCTCGGGCTCCGCGTCTGGCACCTCGCTGACGTGAACATCCCTTACTACGCCTTCCAGACCTCGCTGACCGGAGCCAGGGACGGCGTCGTGAACGGAGCGAAGAACTTTGCGGCCCATTCGAAGGTGCCAAAGGGCGGCCTTGTGATCGTTGACCGCAAGGACACGACGAGCCACCTTGATCCGCTGCTAGCGGCACCGGCAACGAACGATTTCCTCAAGACGGTGATCCCGTTCCTGAAGTCAAAGATCAAGACCCGTTGAGCATTCGATAAGCTTTTGGCGTGACCTTCCGAGTCCTCGCCGCCCTCCCAGTTTCGGCCGTCAGCTTGCTGCTGCTAGCTCCGGCTGCGCTTGCCGCGACGCCGCAGGAGCCAATCAGCGGCGAAGGTACCTACGGCCCGGCCGACGACCGCGTCGTGACGATGACCGGTTTCATGGTTATCGCCTTCTTCCCACTCTTCATTCTTTGCATGAGCTTGCTGCAGTGGCGCCTAGAGAAGCGCAAAGAGGCTCGCAAAGAGGCAGCCAAGCGCCTTAAGGCCGCGTCCGGCGACAGCTGGCAAGCCGGCTGGTAGAGCTGCGGGCGCTGGCGCGCTGCGTTAGGCTCGGCCGATGACGAACTACCTCGTAACCGGCGCAACTGGATTCATAGGCGGCAACCTCACTCAGCGACTACTTGCGCGTGGCGGCACCGTTCACGCGATCGTGCGTGAAGGCTCGCGTGAGCGCTTTGAGGCGACTGCGCAGCATTGGCCCGGAGCCGAGAACCTGAAGGTCGTCAGCGGCGACCTACTCGAGCCGATGATGGGCGTGAGCGACGAATGGGTCGCCGAGCACCGCGGCAAGATTGACCAGGCCTTCCACCTTGCAGCGATCTACGACATGACCGCGCCCGAGGCTCGCAACGAGGAGCTGAACACCGGCGGAACCGCACACCTCTTAGAGTTGGTTGCCGAGCTTCAGCCGGGCACGCTGCACCACGTCTCCTCGGTCGCCGTCGCAGGCTCATACGAGGGCGTATTTACCGAGCAGATGTTCGACGAAGGCCAGACCCTCCCGTCTCCTTACCACCGCACGAAGTTCGAATCGGAGAAGCTGGTGCGCGAGCTGAGCGCCGTGCCGTGGCGGATCTACCGGCCGGCGGTCGTGATCGGCGACTCACGAACAGGCAAGATCGACAAGGTCGACGGGCCCTATTACTTCTTCAAGGCGATCCGCCGCGCGCGCAACGTTCTCCCCTCCTGGCTGCCCCTCGTTGGACCTGAGATCGGTGAGACGAACATGGTGCCGGTTGATTTCGTCGCCGATGCGATCGTCGAGATCGCCCACAAGCCCGGGCTCGACGGGAGCGCCTTCCACCTCGCTTCGCCGCAGATGATGTCCTCGTCCGAAGCGCTAAACGACTTCGCCAAGGCGGCCGGTGCACCGCATCTCGCGCTGCGCCTACCTGCTGGCCCGCTGGATCCGCTCACAGCGCAGACCAACGCGCTGCTGCGATCGCTACCTGGCGTCACAACCGTTGCCGAAACCGTGCTCGACGAGTTCGGCATACCACCAGAGGTCCTCGAGCACACCGGTTTCACCTGCTCCTTCGACACGGTCCAGACCGACGCTGCGCTGGCCGGAACCGGCATCGAGGTCCCGCCGCTCGCCGATTACGCCCAGGTGATCTGGGACTACTGGGAGAACCACCTTGATGCCGGTGGCTTCGCCAGCAGCTCACTGCGGGCAGCGCTTAACGGGCGAACCGTCGTGATCACCGGCGGCTCAAGCGGCATCGGCCGCTCAGCGGCGCTAGAGATTGCTGCTGCCGGTGGAACGCCACTGCTGGTCGCGCGCTCGCTCGACAAGCTCGAAGAGGTCAAGGCCGAGATCGAATTGGCCGGCGGTAGCGCCTACTGCTACTCGGCAGATCTCTCAGACATGGAGTCGATCGACGAGCTGGTTGCGACGATCCTCGCGCAGCACGCATCGGTTGACATGATCGTCAACAACGCTGGCCGTTCGATCCGCCGCTCGCTGGCCAACAGTCTTGACCGCTTCCACGATTACGAGCGGACAATGCAGCTCAACTACTTCGGCGCAATCCGCCTTGTGATGGGATTCATTCCGCACATGCAGCAGCGCCGCTTTGGTCACGTCGTCAACGTTTCCTCAATCGGCGTCCAGGCCAGCCCGCCGCGCTTCGGTGCCTACGTCGCTTCGAAGGCTGCGCTTGATGCATGGACGCGCGTCGTCAGCTCGGAGCTAATCGGCGACAACATCACCTTCACCACGATCCACATGCCGCTGGTGCGCACACCGATGATCGCGCCGACGAAGATGTACGACCACTTCCCAGCAATCTCTCCCGACGAAGCCGGTTCGATGGTCTGCGACGCGCTGCAGCGCAAGCCAAAGCAGATCAACACGAAGCTTGGAACTGTGGCTGAGGTCGGCTACGCGCTGGCACCGAAGGTGCTCGATCAGATACTCAACGCAGCCTTCCGCGTGTTCCCGGAGTCGGCAGCATCCTCGGGCCGCGAGGCGGCGCCGGAGCAGAAGGCCAGCATTGAGCAGATGGCGATGGCCAATCTGATGAAGGGCGTTCACTGGTAAAAGGCTGAAGTGACGGGCTAGAATCACTATTCCTGACTTTGTAGTCAGGCGCCTGAAGTGCTAATTTGTCGCCAGTTAAACGCGTTACCCAGGAGCGTGAGAGATGCCCGCAGTGACCTTCCCCTTCACAGCAGCCGACGTCGAGCGAACCTGCGCCCCCCTCTCTCAAGCAACGATGCTGCCCGGCAGCGCTTTCACCGATCCGTCGGTTCTCGATTGGGAACAGGAGAACTTCTTTCGGTCCGGCTGGGTCTGCGTTGGCCATCTCGGCCAACTGCGCGAGCGCGGCCAGTACATCTCGGCGCAGGTGGGTTCAACAAGCGTGCTCGTAGTTGCCGACGATGACGGTCTCCCCCGCGCCTTCATCAATAGCTGCCGCCACCGGGGCGCGAAGATCGTTGACGAGCCCGAAGGCCAAGTACGCCGCCTGCGCTGCTCGTACCACGCTTGGTCGTACGGCTTCGACGGCTCGCTGACAAACGCGCCGTTTACCGATGACCTAGTCGACTTTGACGCAAGCTGCATGGGCCTACTGCCGGTTGACCTCGCGGTCGTAGAGGGGCTCGTGCTGATCGACCTCTCAGGTGAAGCTAGCCCGCCGGCCGAGCACATCGGTGACCTCGCCGAAAAGCTCGCGCATTACCGCCTCAGCGAACTAAATCGCGGAGTCAAGGTTGTCTACGAGGTGAACGCTAACTGGAAAGCGATCGTTGAGAACTACAGTGAATGCCTCCACTGCCCGGGCATCCACCCTGAGCTCAACCGTCTTTCGCACTATCTCACCGGCGAGACGATGAATGGCGACGGAGCATGGTGCGGCGGCTCGATGGACTTGGCCGAGGATGCAGAGACGATGGGCAAGAATGGTGGCGGCAATCACCGTGAGCCGATCGAAGGGCTGGGCGAAGCGGACCTGCGCACTGTCCTCTACTTCACGATCTTCCCTAACGCGATGGTCTCGCTGCACCCGGATTACGTGATGCTGCACACGCTCTGGCCGAAGGCACCGAACCTCACAGAAGTGACATGCGAATGGCTATTCGAGGACCGCACGATCGCCGCAGCCGACTTCGATCCAAGCGACGCGGTTGACTTCTGGGATCAGGTAAACCGCGAGGACTGGGGTGTCTGCGAGCTCACGCAGAAAGGCCTCGGAGACGGCACGCTGCCAGCAGGGCGCTACACGAAGCAGGAGGACGTCGGCCATCGCTTCGACACGCTCGTTGCCCGGCGCTACCTCGAAGCGCTCGGCGCAGAGGTCACGGCCAGCAAGTGACACGGCCTTGCGGTTTGACAGCAACCCGTGGCGCACGGTAGGAATAGAGTCCTGTCCCCGGCTCCTAAAGACCCCGAAGCCGGCCTCTCGCGCCGCTCACTCTTTGCGCGTACCGGGGCGGCTGCACTAGGAGCATCGGCGCTCGCCGGCCTGGCCGGGTGCGAGAACACAACAACTCCTGTGGCAGCAGATGGCGGCAGTAGCAACGGCCCTGGGCTGCTGGGCGACCCGACCGCTGGAGGGCCGGTTGACTCGGCCGGGATCCCTTTGGCGCGTCGCGACTATCCGGTCACGCTGCCGCGGTTCCAGAAGGCTGTTTCAGCTTCCGCAAAGCCTGAAACGGGCGGAGTGCTGAAGGTCTACAACTACGCCGACTACTTGAACCCAGACGTGCTGAAGGCTTTTGGTAAGCAGGAGGGAGTCGAAGTCAAAGTAACGACCTTCGACAACCTCGACGAAGCGTTCTCAAAACTTAGTAATGCAGGGCTCGAGTTCGACGTCATTTTCACGACGCCGGACCAGCTCTCAAAGCTCGTTGGCCGCAAGCTCCTGCAACCGCTCAACCCAGAGCTTGTGCCCAACCTGCAGAAGAATATCTGGGACGCGATGCACAGCCCGTTCTACGACGTTGAGTCGCGTTACACCGTCCCCTACGTCGTCTACACAACAGGACTTGGTTGGCGCAACGACAAGATTACGCTCGACCCAGCATCGCTAACTAACGGTTGGGACGCGCTCTGGAGCGCAACCAGCCAGCGCGGCAAGGTCCAGGTGCTCGACGACAAGCGTGAAGCACTCGGCATGTCGATGCTGCACCAAGGTCAGCCAAACATCAACACCGGCTCTCAAGCTCTGGTCGACGGCGCTCTCGCGGGGCTGGAACTGCTGTCACAGCGTGTACGGCCTAAGGTCGAGATCTCGGCCTACGAGACGCTACCCGCGGGCCGAATCAACCTCGCCCAGATGTGGTCGGGGGACATCCTCTCAGGAGCAATTAACTACCTGCCAAAAGGCACGCCCGCGAGCGTTCTCTCCTACTGGTACCAATCGGATGGCGGGCCGGCCTTCAACGACTGCATCGGCGTCGCAGCGGCCGCACAGAAGCCCGTTATAGCTCACCGTTTTCTCAACTACTTGATGGAACCGAAGGTTGCCTACGACAACTTCGTCGGCTACGTCGGCTACCAGCCTCCCCAGAAGACGCTTAACGCAGCGAAACTGTTCAGCGACGGGATCCTGCCGAAGTCGCTCAGCAACGCCGTCGTAACCGAGCGAGCCTACGCTGCCAGCAACGGCTACCTGACTCTGACCGCCGAAGGCGAACAGATCTGGGAGAAGGCCTGGGCGAAGTTCCGGGCGGGCTAGCGATGCAGAAGCGCAGGATCTGGGGATTCTTTGCCGCGCCCGGGATGGTTTGGCTCGGTCTCTTCTTTGTAATCGCCTTCTACGCCGTTATCAGCGTTGGACTTGGCAACGTAGACACGCTCTACCAGCCAATCCCGCATTGGAATCCGATCGACTGGAACGTTGGCTACCTGATCCAGGCGATCGAGTCGGTCATTCCGGGCGGTCAGAACTGGGACGTCGTCGTCCGCACGGCGATCTATATCTTCTCCGCGATCGCAATCTCGCTGGCGATCGGCTATCCGGTCGCCTACTACGCCTCGCGCCACGCAGGCCGTTGGCGCGGGCTAGTCGTCGTTCTACTGATTCTTCCGTTCTGGATCTCCTACATCATGCGGATGTTCGCGTGGACCAACCTGCTGGCCCCCGACGGGTACGGGTCGAAGGTCCTGAGCGCGCTGCACATTGACTCACTGCTGTCGTCAATCGGGCTGCTCGACGGGACCGATTGGCTCGGAGGTCAAGGCGTAACGGTGGTAATCGCCTTGGTCTATGGATACGTGCCGTTCCTGATCCTGCCGCTCTTTGCTTCGCTCGACCGTATTGACCAGCGCGTGATCGAAGCCGCGCGCGACCTTGGCGCGCCGCCAGCCAGCTCGTTCTGGCGTGTGATCCTGCCGATGTCAAAGCCCGGGATTCTTGCTGGCCTCGTCTTGGTGGCGCTGCCGATGGCCGGCGATTACTACACACAGACGCTAATGAGTGGCTCGCCATCGACAAGCATGATCGGCAACGTAATCAACGACTACATCCAAGGCGGACCGGACAAGTCGCTGGGCTCAGCAATGACGATTCTGCTCTCCGCCGTTCTATTGCTCTTCATGCTCTATTACCTGCGCACCCTGCGCCGCGAGCAGGGCGAAGTGGCGGCATGAGCACGACCTCTCTGCGCAACCCATGGGGCAAGCCTCGCTGGCTTGTCGGCATCACTTGGGTTTACATCCTCTGGTCGCTGCTACCGGTGCTGCTTGCAATCCGCTTCGCCTTCAACAGCGGTCGCTCGCGAACATCGCTGCAGGGCTGGTCAACGAAGTGGTTCTTTGGCGATAACAGCTTCAGCGTCTTCGGCGACCCGACGCTGCAGGACGCACTGACGCACAGCCTGGTGCTGGCGGGCCTAGCGATGCTGATCGCTACGCCGCTCGGAATCATGTTGGCGATCGGACTGCAGCGCTGGCGCGGGCGCGGCTCAGGCCCGGCGAACATAATCGCGCTACTCCCGCTCGTCACCCCTGAGCTGGTATTCGCCGTTGGCCTTTTCCTGCTCTTCACGACTGCGATGACGACGATTGGCCTCGGCACGACCGCGCAGGTGATCGGCCACGTAACCTTCTCGATGTCGTTCGTGGTGGTGATTGTGCGTGGGCGGCTGATCACGATCGGCCCAGACGTAGAAGAGGCGGCGGCTGACCTCGGGGCGCCTCCGCTGGCAGTGATCTGGCGCGTGCTACTGCCACTGCTTGCGCCCGCCGTCGCTGCCAGCCTGCTGATCGTCTTCGCGCTCTCGATCGACGACTTCGTCGTGAGCCAATACTTGGCCTCAGGCGCCGACACTACGACCGTGCCGATGCGGATCTACGCCCAAGCACGCGCCGCCCCGACGCCTGCGCTCAATGCCCTCGCAACGTTGATGCTGGCATTCACGCTAATCGCCTTGGGCCTTGCCTACGCAATATTCCGATTCTTTAGCCGCGGCGAAAAAGGTGGTTCGGCGATCGAACAGATCGCCTCAATCGACTCTGGGGGTGGACGATGAGCGAAGGCGACATTCGGCTCGAAGGCTTGGTCAAACGCTACGGCGACGTGCTGGCAGTCGACGGCATCGACCTGCACGTGCCGGCCGGCGAATTCTTCACGATGCTCGGCCCTTCGGGCTGCGGCAAGACAACGACGCTGCGGATGATCGCCGGCTTCGAACGCCCCGACGAGGGCGAGATCCTGCTCGACGGAAGTGACATGTCATCAACGCCGCCGCATAAGCGACGGGTCAACACGGTGTTCCAGAACTACGCGCTCTTCACACACAAGACCGTCGCTGAGAACGTTGGCTTTGGGCTGCGATACCAGAAGGTCAGCAAGGACGAGACCAATCGCCGCGTGAGAGCCGTCATGGAGATGGTGCAGATCAGCGAGCTAGGCGAGCGACGCACCTCAGAGCTGTCTGGCGGCCAGCAGCAGCGGGTTGCGCTGGCACGAGCCTTGGTGCTCGAAGCCCCGGTGCTGCTGCTCGACGAGCCGCTCGGCGCGCTCGACGCACGCTTGCGGCTTGACCTCCAAGTTGAACTGAAGCGAATCCAGGAGCAGCTCGAAGTTACCTTCATCTACGTCACGCACGACCAAGACGAGGCGCTGACGATGAGCGACCGTGTCGCCGTCATGAAGGACGGCAAGATCGAGCAGTGCGACGTGCCGCAGAAGCTTTACGAAGAGCCAAGCACTGCGTTCGTAGCGAACTTCCTCGGGTCGGCAAACCTGCTCAGCGTTGAGGCTCGGGCCGCGGGCGCAGGTTGCGACGTAATCCTCGGCAGTTTCACGCTGAAGAGCGAGAGCAGCCCTGAACAGGCCGGTACGGGAACGGCGATGATC
>Ga0194052_1000416_pt1 | contig 27613 bp, 8 predicted proteins | sample SepL226m_MetaG_FD_160117 | JGI IMG/M metagenome (GOLD analysis project Ga0194052, IMG submission 160117) | Anoxic zone freshwater microbial communities from boreal shield lake in IISD Experimental Lakes Area, Ontario, Canada - Sep2016-L227-6m | ecosystem: Environmental > Aquatic > Freshwater >...
CATCACAACCACGTAGAGCCACATTGCATGTGGCTCAATTTTTCAAAAAAAATCCCGGACAAGGAATAATCCTCACCCCGGCATCTTGACTAGTAAACTACCCTTCTCTGGAGGACCTCGGTACCCGTCAAGGGTGGAAGGGGATGGGGGCCTGCCTGCCGGTAGGCAGGGATGAGGAAAAAATATTCACCCGGGAGTAAATGAGATTCAATTTACAACAAGTTCTAACCTATCATATCTCATCAATAATTACGACCCTATTTTTCTATCATTTCGCTGCAAAATTCCTGCCAATCAAATCATCGCCCCATTGTCCGTAGAGTATACTTTTTTCACTGGTCTCAAAAAGACTGCATCATCGATTTTGGAGGGACCATATTCATTCAGATATTCCCATAGTCTTTCATTACAAGACACTCATCATGCAATACCAATCGTTTTAGCTCCATATTGGATCGCAGCTCTGACTAATTTTTTCACTAAAACTTCTACAACAGCCTCTTGAAATTCATACGCGATATCACCGATAAGAGAATCGGTCATAGGGATATTTTTATCTTCCAATTCTTTCAACAAAAAAGAAACCTGACTTTTCATTCACGAAAAACTAAAGTCATATCAATCTTTAGATAAGAATATTCTTTTAAATTGAACTAATTCCTCTCTTCTTTCCTCTCTTCTTTCCTCTCTTCTTTCCTCTCTTCCTAAGTACCTACTCCTCTCAAGAGCTTTTTCAGAGATCCATTGCCCTCATGGATAAGGTCATCAAAGCATCCTTGCAACCTTATCAAAACACTCCCCTGCTGCATCATCCAAGGTCTTTCATAATCTAACAATAGAATACTCGCCAAAAGTATGTGATTCTATTTTCGTTTTTTCTTCAGATCACGAAGTAGAAAGCTGAAAGCTAGAAGTTCAAAAATCTTTCTTCATGCTTCAAGCCTGTCCGTCCGGCAGGCGGGCTTCATGCTTCAAGCTATCTACTAAGTAGATATCATTATGCCCTCCACTCGCAGTCAAAACAAGCATTGGAAGCTGAATATCTTGTACGTCTCTCTCGAGAAACAAAGAAAATAAATGTCCATATACATGGTTTACTTCTACCAAAGGTTTGTCAAAATACTGAGCCAAAAATTGAGCAACAGCCTTCCCTACAACGAGAGAACCAGGCAAACCAGGATGCGTAGTCACGCTAATAAAATCAATCTGCTCAATATGCTGTAAACCTATTTTCTGAAGCACAGCAAGAATTTTCTCTGAATGTAATCTGGATGCAAACTCAGGAACAACTCACCCATATTGCTGATGATCATCAATCTGAGAATATGCCAACAATGCATCTACAAAAAAATGTGTCCCATCAAAACGAACAAGCGAAAGAGAAGTATCATCACAACTAGTTTCTATAGCCAATGTACTAATCATAAACTATCTCGAAAAAAAGTTAAAAAAAATGCACTACGCACTACTCATTTATACTATAAGAATTTCCTTTCACTTTGGAAGAAAAAATACCTTTTCCCTTGTATTCGATTCAAAAAAAAATATAAAAAATGAAGTTTGCCAGCTTGCGAACTAGCAGAACTCGATATTTTATGTCTACATTTTGTCTAGTAGCAATTTAGAAATGGCAGGCAAGAAGCAGATTTAAAAAATTGTCATCACCTAGACAGCAAAACAAAGAAGATCGTAGTGATGATCAAAGAAAAATCAAAAAATTACAAAAAAAACAAAAGAAAAAAATTCTTACTCTCTACACGCAAGAAACCTAGCATGCGAAAAAGGATCTCTCGATCACAAGCAAGACCATCATCTCTACATTTCAAAATGCTTTCATTATTGAACAGTTTTTTCTTTCACCCAAAAATAGTTCATCACCTCCAAAAGGCTGATCACCATATAAGAAAACACCACAAAAAATATCTCTTTGGGATATTTTGATCTTTTGCAATTATAAAAATGATGGGGCTCTTTATAGGATTTATAAGTATAGCGCTCCATCCATCTACCTTTGCAAGCGGAGGCCCAGAATGTGGAGGACGAGACAATAGCCAATTTCTTACCGGATCATTCCGAGATAGCAATCCAGACAATGCAAAGATAATCTGTGCGCTCTTTGGTGATGGAAGTGGAGGAACAAACAAAACGGCATATACCTCAGGACGAGGAACTAATACGTGTAGTACAGGAAGTTTAAGCATCACAGGAATATCTCCAGGTACAGACCAACTACCCGTCACCTTAGCCAACAACACGATCTACGTCTTAGAATCATGAAGTCACATCATCTCTGCGACAAGAAACATGGGATCTTGTAGTGCTATAGTGGGAAAAGGTACTGTAGAGATAAAAGCAAATTATACCACGGACACAAGGCTACTTATGAGTTCAAGTAAGGGAAATTGGATATTAGACAATCTCTTGCTCAACAGAAATCGTTGAGTAGCATCCACGACATCTATGGATGTAGTATATGCCGTATCAAGTCCATCTATCTCTTTCAATGCTATACAAGCATATAGTGGATATGTAGGAATATATACCAATGTATCACCTTATCCTAGCATAAGCAATTCTCAGACATATAGCAATCTCGGACAAGGAATAGTCTTACAAAATTCGTTATATGGAAATGTAAATAATGTTAAAAGTTATAATAATACCAGTATAGGAATATACTTTTATGGAGGATCACATTTCGGGACACTAAACAATGCACAAAGTTATAACAACGGTGCCTATGGAATAAGTTTTTATACCTCCAATTCTGGGACAATAAATAACGTACAAAGTTACAATAATAGTAATAATGGAATATATTTTTATTCATCAAGTTTTGGAACACTAAATAATGCACAAAGTTATAACAATAGTAATTATGGAATATATGTTAATGGTTCACCGAATACAACGATCAACAACACCCAGATCTATAACACTGCCTGATATGGAATTTACTTCTATGCATCTAGCGGAGGAACCGTCAACAATACGCAAATCTACAATAACAATAATGTCTGAACATTTATAGATAGCAATTCAAGCAATACTACTATCAATAATACGCAAATCTACAATAACAACAATCATGGAGTCTATATTACCTCTTGAGATAATAATAAGATAAACAATAGTCGATTTTACAATAATGCTGGATATGGGATAAATATTTTAACTGCTTCCACAAATAACCAGTACTATGGAGATAATAAAACATTTGGAAATACATCTGGTGGTATCTTAATAGTCAATAATTTCAGCACAGGAACTGATGGTGCAGGTGTAGGGCGAAGCAATGGAAAACTTGACTTTTCTCCTTCTTTATCACGAGATTATTTCACTAATCCACTCAATAATACAGGGAAATATCTCCTTAATCGATCAGGAAGTTTTACGAGTTTAAGAGCAAGAATTGCCACATTTACAAATACCTCATGAATGCAATACAGTTATGGAAGTGGAATACTCCTGCAGATACAGCCGGTATATAATAATGGAACCACACTTATCGCATCCTGATCTTACGATCCTAGTGATTATATCTGAGGAACTACACCAAAAGTCATAGGAGATCTTCTTTGACTCAGCATCTACAATATGAGTACAAACATCATCACAGGTATCGCCAATAGCCCAGCAACACTGTACAATATTTTCTGAGATCTTAGTTCATTTCGTTATGGAGTAACGAGCAATACAAGTACATGAATTATATTCTCCTGAGGAATGGCTACAGGGAAAATTATTACTCAGATATACGATCCCATAAATTATTTTGCCACTCACTTCCAGAGGATAGCAACGATAGATAACGTAAAACCGACAGCGACAATTGCATATACCTACACCAGTACAGGGACTTTAGCAGTACTTACAGGAGTAAGTGAGATAATAATTATTACCAATAACGGATGATGAAGTGGATACTTTTTCACAGGACCAAATTATAGATTCACCTTCACCTTCCAAGATATTGCCGGCAATACAGGAAGTACTATGGCATGGTGATGGAATAATGATAACTTTATCAATGCAGATTTTCGAAGTAATAATCCAAGCTCATGAGAAATTATCAACGCACTCTATGGAGACGGATCTGGAGGAATAGACAAAACCGCATACACAAAATACTGGACGGGAAATCTCTGTCTACCTGCTTCGATGACAGTCAACTTCCTTACTGCAGGAGTGAATACTCTCACTATCACACCAGCAGCAAATACTATCTATGTCTTAGGGTCAGGAAGTTATACTAATGCTGGACAAATAAACTCTCAAGGAAACTGTGTCGCGCTTGTAGGGACAGGAAACGTCACTCACCAAACCACAGCAGGAGGACAGACAGCGAATATTCTTCTCAATACAAGATGGAACAACATCATCGACAACGTAAAATTTGATACTGTATATAACGGCACCTGAGGGGCACATCTCTATAACGCGTATGGTATATATATCAACGCTGGAGGGAATCATACTATAAATAATGTTAAAACATTTAATGCTCAAACAGCATGATTATATATCAACGCAGGATCAGTGAATAATTTGATCAACAACCTAGAAGCATTCAATAATAAATCAAATAATATCATAATCACTACTTCTCACAGAAATATAATCCAGAACTCACAAGCCTACGGAAGTATGTATCCAGGAATAGTCATAGGTAGCAATAGTCAAAATAATAAACTCAACAACGTACAAGTCTTCAACAATGGAGAAGGAATAGATATCTCTGCGTCTTCTGGTACCATACTCAATAATATCCAGGTGTACAACAATCAATGATATGGTGCAATATATATAGAAGCAGGATCTACGGGTACTATTATCAATAACTCAGCCCTGTACAACAATGCACAATATGCTTTTTATATCAGAAATGGAAGTAATAACATCGTACTCAATAATGTATCTATCTATAACAATGGACAGGCACGATATTCTGATAATGATACCGGACAGACAGGAAATAAATTTTATGGAACCATCAATATATTTGGAAATACAACCAATGGATTTGGAACCAAGATAAGTACCTGAGGAGCAGAATATGCAAATGTAGGATGGACGACGGGAACGATAAATACTGCAGGCACAATGAACTGTTCACTGGCAAGTCAGCCTGATGGATTTCTCTATCATCCAACGGATACAGGATGTCTCTTTAGAGGAGTAAATGCAAGTCTAGGAACGAGTCCCAATGGACTTAGCTATATCTATGGTACAGGACTATATACTCAAGTGCAACCCGTCCAATTTACCTGATGAGGAATAGGATATGACGTACTAGATTACAATACCGGATATACGATTGCCCAAGTAAACTCATGATCTAGCGTCGGATATCTCAAGTTCAAAAACGCCACATATTTTACTGATACCGGCAATGTAGAAGTTTATATGGGATATACCGTCTCAGGAGCTACATATACCTTATCAGGAGATTTTATCTGATCTCCAATCACGAATACCTTGAGTGGATATAGTAAGGTTGTTTACATAAGCCTCACCACTACCACAGGGACAAAATATATTTCAGCAATCTATAGTGGAGGATGATATAGCAGAAATTTTTCTACACGTATCGATTATATCGGACCAATCAGTGATCCTACGGTGAGTAAATTCTTTTCGTATACATCGCGATACACAGACAATCGAGAAAGAAATGTATGTGATCCAAGAAATATGGTAATAAGCCAACTCACTCCAGGAGTCAATAAATTATCCAATGCACCCACAGCAAACACCATCTATATCCTCAATTCTGGAGACTATATCATTACCGCACAAGTCCAGCCTCCTTTTTGTGGAGCATGGGCAGGAAGTGGAAAGGTGACACTTTATACTTCATGATTTATGTCCTATACCAATATCGTACCCTCATACAACAACTCCATTATGGACAATCTCAGAATAGATGGAGAAAACAATGGAATAGGGGGAAAACACGCAAAAAATGCAGTAGGATTTTATCCAGTATATAGTGCAAATCTCACCTTCAATGATATTCGAACCTATAATAATTCCACCTATGCATCCTACGTTTGGTTCGATAGAAATCTCACCTTCAATAATATCAATGGATATAACAATGCTTCTTATGGAATCAATTTTGCAGGATCTACAAATATATTGATCAATAATTCAAATTTCTATAACAACGGTTCCTATGCCATGCAGGCATGACAAGACAATGGAAACTTTGCAATCAACAATACCTTAATGTCCAACCATGCAGCGTATGGAATATCCTTTTGAAATTATAATAGTATCAATGTATTCAATAATATCCAATCATACGATAATCAATATGGATTCGCAACTAATGCCATACGGACAAAACTAAATAATATCCGAGCATATACTAACTCTTCTAATGCAATGTCAGCAAACGCAGCAACAAGATATTATGGCACAAACACCGTATTCAACAACTTTGGAAATACAATATATGGAACGACTGGATTCCTTGAATATGCATCTCTCGGATGGTCTACAGGGACCACAAGTACTACAGGAATCATGTCCTGTGATCGAGTCGCAAACCCAAGAGCAAATAATGGTACAATGCTCCAGACATGAAGTCTATGTGATACAAAATTATTTATAAATTCGCGAACAGGATATATCACCGATGGAATACTCTATGGAGAAAATATAGCTCCCCAGATTCAGCCCGTCATGATCTCCAACCAAGAAATCGTAGCTAGTCATCTTCCCTACAATACAAACAAATTTATCGCAGAGACCGATCCACTAATTCTGATAGAAATTTCTTCACAACGTAGCGGACAACGAATAAACACAACATCACCTACACTTACCTGATATCTCAGGCAGTGATATGCAAGACTCAGTGGAACAGTAGTCACTATCACAGGTATTGCATCGCCAATCACAGGAGTATCAAATGCCAACGGAGTACGAAGCATCCCTATCACAGGACTCAATCAAGGAGCTAATCTTATAAAAATACAGTCAAGTGATACCGTAGGACGTATGATGGAAACAAGTCTAATACTCAATGGAGATACGATATCATCTACTCTAGCATTTACAGGGACTACACCAACAGACAATCTTTGGATCAATAATAATTCCTTCAGTCCACAAATTGACATTATAGAGCCAGCCCTCAGTCAATTTACTCGAAATCGGAATAGATCTGGATATTCGCTCTATGATAGTGGCCTTGTAGTGATGTATAACTTTGATAAACTTTCAACACTCTCAGAAACCGATGGACTCATAAAAGATGCTTCCCAATATGCCAACAATGCAAGTGGATATAGTGGAGTAATATGGACAGGAAATGGAAAACGAGGAGGTGCATACACCTTCGGAAACGGCGCATATATCAGGACATCATTAGCTACAGTGCCAACAAATGGATATACCATCTCTGCTTGGATCAAAATAAACCAACTAGGAAGAGAACAACATATCGCTGACTTTACACAACACCAATTTTTTATTTCAGCAGCGAACAGATTAAGTAGTATAGTAAATCCTGGGCTTAGTGCTATATGATCGACAACAGTCAGTCAAGATACGCGATACTTCGTCACTATGACAAGAGACATAGCTCAAACAAAAATCTATCTCAACGGAATAATAGAAGCAACAGCTAATACAGGATGATTGACGCCAACTAATCCACTTACAATAGGACAATATTATTGACTCGGTATCTATGGATTTTCTGGACAGATAGATGAAGTCCGCATTTACAATCGTGTACTTTCTACAGGAGACATCCAAATGCTCTACATGACTAATCTCGCAAAATATAATACAGGAAGCTGGTTGTTTTCAGCGAATATGTCAGGGATAACAGATGGAACATACCTATATACGGGTCAGGTTCGAGATGCAGCATCCAATCTCTCTCAACTTAGCAGAACCATAAATATCGACACCCAAACACCTACACAAACCATACTCAGTTCTCCAGTCAGCTGAACCTATCTTAACACAGGTACTGCACAACTCAGGCGAAATATACCTCTAGATACCTGAGGTATAAGTGGCTATCAATGGCAACTCAGTACGAGTAGTTCATTTTCTTCGATCTATCTCTCAGGCACAACATCAGCTACAGGAATCAATATTTTATGACTTAGTGATACTACATACTATCGAAGAATATATGCCTTTGACAATGTTGGATATACAGGAGCATGGAGCACAGGCTGGAATTTTGTAGTAGACACCACAGCACCAATTATAACATTTACCTGAGCTACACCAGCAGACAATACATGGATCACAAACAATACCTTTACCGGACAAGTAGATATCACAGAAACATATTTCAACCAATTTATTCGACGTCGAAGTGGAGTAAATTATTCTATCTACGATAGTGGATTACTGCTTGGATATAATTTCAATAAAATAGCTTCCCTCAATGAGACCAATACCATAATCAAAGATTACTCTAAATATGCCAACGATACAAGTGGTTATGGCACGGCGACATGGACAGGAAATGGAAAACGAGGTGGAGCATACGACCTCAATGGAACAGATGGAGCAATTAGAATCCCATGAGTGCCACCAACAACTTTTAGTATGTCATTACGATTTTATAGAGACAGTTTTGGTGCTGATGGATATGAGACACTAATCGGATGACCGATAGCATTTGAATTAGAAAGTAAAAATGCTGCGATCAATACCCCCGTGTTACAATTATTTTCACGATGATGAGGAACAGGAGCATATCAGACAGGAAGATGGAATCATATAGTATTTATCAGGACCCCTTCCTATAGTAAGCTCTTTCTCAATGGAAATCTACTGATTGCAGGAACTGCAGGAGGTAATCCGCCAGCAGGAAATTATTGGATTGGAGCATGGAATACCTCTACACAACAAAACTTCAAAGGAAAAGTAGATGAGTTTATGATGTACAATCGTGCGCTTTCTACCTGAGAAGTGCAGATGCTCTATATGACCAATCTCGCAAAATATGATACCAATAGACGATCATTTACAGCGATATTATCAGGAGTTATCGATTGATCTTATGGATATTCATGAACAGCTATCGATTTTGCAAACAATACCGCAAATACAGGAGCAACCATAAATATCGACACCCAAGCACCTACACAAACCATGCTGAGTTCTCCAGTCAGCTGAACCTACCTCAATACCGGGACGACAGAACTGAGACGAAATATACCTCTAGATACCTGAGGCATAAGTGGTTATAAATGGCAAGTAAGTACCAGTAGTTCATTTGCTTCAATGTATCTCTCAGGTACAACAACAAACACAGGAATCAATATCCTAGGACTCAGTGAAACTACGTACTATCGAAGAGTCTATGCTTTTGATAATGCAGGAAACACCTGAGCACGAAGCACGGGAGGAAACTTCACCATAGATACTACGGCTCCAAGCAATGGTGGATTTACTATAAATAGTGGAGCAAGTATTACTAATAACACAAATATATGGATTACTAACATCACAGGAATAGATAGCTGGACACCTATTCAGATGAGATTTTCTCATGACGGAATAACTCGAAGTTGACGAAATGCTTTGACCTCCACGACATGACGAACCTTAGATACCAACAATGGAACAGGAAACATATATATGCAATTAGCAGACGCAGGAGGAAATATTACAGGAGACTTTCTTCAAAGCATCTATGTAGATGCAATGCCCCCAAGTATAGATATTTCACCAGCATCTACGACAGTTAGAGCAATGGTAGTTGTAAGTATTACAGGAAGTGATATAGGTCTAGGACTTGAAAATATTTACTACAAAGCCCTATTGGGAAGTGGCGACTGTCCAAGCACGGGATACATTGTTTATCCTACAGCTTTTATGCTTCCAGGAATCCCTGATCAAACCGTAACGAGAAAAGTATGTGCTTATGGCATCGATCTAGCAGGCAATACAGGACAGATGATGAGTGGAGTATATATTTTAGACAGTCAACCTCCTCAGGGGAATTTCATTATCAATTCATGAGCACTTTGGACAAGTACTCCTTATGTACGAATACAAAACACCTTCAATGATGCAATAAACATGAGATTTACCAATGAAGCAGGAAATCGATGAAGTCGAGAACTGTATGACACTACTAAACCATGGACCATTGATACAGGAGCTGGAGATGGAATAAAAACAATCTATGCACAGTTCAATGATAGTGTAAATAATATCCTAGACACTGGAGTTCAAATCATTTACGATACCTTACCACCAGAAATATATACAGGATATATTGCACAATGAACAACAGGAGAAAATAATGGAAAAATATATTTTGCAGGGACACTCAATCTTAGAGGAAATGTTTATGATGCAGGAGTAGGATTGAGCGGAGCAACATGTGAATATTCTTTTTGAACAGGACGAAGCAGTGCTGGCTATGGCATTGGATACTGTGAGATAGTCACAGCACCGCAAACAGATTTCCAAGTCCAATTTAGAGCACAAGATCAGATAGGAAATCTATGAACAGGAATAACAAGCGACCTCTATTACGCAGACAATGACCCTCCTATCAATGGACAGTTTACTATCAATAATAACGATACCTATACCAACAGCCAATCAGTAACACTCAATATTACTCAGCCACAAGATCTCGGTATTGGAGGAATAGAGATAGGATACGGAAACTCTGCAGGACCTACAAACTGGACAACACTAGGGTCATCATTTTTACATACACTCAGTAGAGGACAAGGACAAAAAAATGTCTATGTAGGATTCCGTGATGCACTCCACAACACAACAACAGACTATATGCATAGCATTGTTTTGGACACTGTAGCTCCCCTCCTTCCACGAGAATCATCACGATCACAGACTCAAGATGACGGGAAAGACAGCTCTATTGTTGCTCTGCAAGAAGATAATCAAGGGAATACCTATGCCCTAGGACGATTTAACGGACGAATGTGGATAGGAAATATACAGGTACAAACTAATGCAAATCAAGAACTTTTCATAACTAAACATAACAAAGCGGGAGAACTGATTTGGTTCAAACAAACACAAAGTAACAATAGAATAAATCCAACAAGTTTAGTAATAGAAAATAATGGAGATATAGTCATAGGAGGATATTTCCAAGGAGATAGTGTATTTGGAACCGCAAGTGTTTCTTCAGTAGGATATGGAGACAATGGATTCTTTAGCACACTCGACGCCAATGGAAATCGAAAACGAGTCAAAGCCATTACGAATAATGACGGAGGAACAAACCAAATCTTCGCAATAACAACAGACGAAAACAATAACATCTATATTGCAGGAAACAATACTACAAACGGATACCTAGATGGACAAGTAGCTATCAGCACCACGCCAAGCACCGAAATCTTTATCCTCAAAACAGATTCCACAGGGAATCGAGTCCGAACCACACAAACACAAAATAGTAGCAACGTAGATCAAATCAATGATATACATTACGACAACAACGGCAATATATACATGGTAGGATATACTGACGGATTTGTAGATTTTGGAGCAACGACATTGAGTTCACCTTGATGAGCACCAGAAGCAATTATAGCAAAAATAGATATCAACGGAAATCGAATTCGAGCGACACAAACCACAGACAATAACGAATCTGTATTCAAAACCATAAGTATAAACACCAATGGAGAAATATATATTGGTGGATATTTCGCTTGAAATGAAACAATAGGAACAGATAAGTTAGATGCAAGTAATGGAGCGTATGAATGATTGCTTACTCAAATAGACAGCAATGGAAATCGAATCCGAGCAACACAAACACAGACAACTGTCAACGCAAAGATAAACGATATAGAAAGTAAAAATACAGGAGAAATTATGGTAGCATGAAATTTCTATGGACAAGGCAATCGATGAAGTAGTACTTTGGATAGTAATAGTGACGATAAAGGATTTATTGCAAAAGTGTCTTCAGATGGGTCTCGAATACAAGCACAATCTCCATCAGGCAACAGAAGCAATTATAATAGCATAACAGTAAATACACAAGATACCATCCACATAGGAGGAGATTTCTACGGTCAAATACAACGAGGAAATACAGGACGAGAGAGTCATTGAGCTACAACCCTCTTTATATGAACTATCACAAGTCCAAGCGTTTCTATTAATCAAGATGAAGAATATACAGCATACAGCAAAGTAAATCTAGACATCATCTGTGGGAATGACAATCGATTACGACATGATCAAGAAAGGATATCTTTTGGAGAAAGTTGATTCCCAAGACAGTGGATAGAGTATTGTATTCCAGGGACACTAAAGCAAAGCACTCGAGATCTTTCAAGTACCTATCCACTCACCCAAGGACAAAAGACCATAGCAATCCAATACAAAGACGAAGGAGACAATACAAGCAAAGTATACAGTAAAAACTTTATTTACGATACCATTGCGCCAATTCTCAGCTATACTCAGCTCTCAGTCAACGAACGATGAGTAAGTACAAGAGATGCAACAAGTATTTCTGGACAAATGAGCATACAAGAAGACAATCTTCAGAAATTTATTCGAAGTACAGAGAGTGGATATGCTAGCATATATGATCCTAGTCTGCATATTATGTACAACTTTGATCAACAAACACAGCTCGGCGAATCAGACACTCTCATCAAAGATTTATCATTGACCAAAAATGACGGAATACCAAAATGATCCACACCAACAAGTGAAGGAAAACGATGAGGTGCCGAACAATTTGGACGAGATAACACTACCAACCAATATAGTTACCTAGAAAGTGCAAATATGGTATCCAATACTGACACCAATAACTTCACCTTTTCTGCTTGGATATATCCACAAGGAAACGGTGGACTCTCCTCATGTGCAACGCTTATGAAGATGGGAAATGGCGCAGGACAGAAGCCTTATTACAATATCAAACTGTGTGCTGGTAATTCGATACAAACGGAATTCTTTGATGGGTATGGAGTGAGTCAAGACATAGCAAATCTAAGCAATCCATTCAATGCGAATAGACGAGAATATGTCACGATAACATACGATTATGCAACGCAATTCATGACCTATTATATAAATGGGACACAACAACAAAAAAGCTGGATTGCAAATCTTATTCCATGAGTTAGAGATCAACTCATCATTGGAGCGACAGACAAAGATACGTATGGATTTGATGGACGCATAGACGAAGTACGTTTCTATAACCGTGCCCTTACAGCACAAGAGATTGCTCTCCAGTATCAAACCAACTTAAGTAAGGTAAATACAGGAAGCTGGATGCTTTCTTTCTGGCCAGATTTTAGTACAGGATTGAGCCAGCATATCTTTGGGTATAGTGAAGACGGCGCAGGAAACGGTGAATGGTCTGAGGGAAAAACATTGATAAGAGACAGTACTCCTCCACAAATTGCGATACTACAACCTACAGGAGCATGGATTAGCCAAAACTTCCCAGTAGAATTTGATATCAATGAGACCAATTTTGCCAAGAACTTTAATTATACAATAAGCGGAAATACTCATACTATATATGATAGTGGAATATCCTTGTTCTTCAATTTTGACGATCTCAGCGCACTTCCTCGAAACGATACAGAAAAATTAGTAAACCTAGCACTTCGAAGAAATACCTCTACACTCTATAACCAAGTCATACACACACCAGCATGGCTAGCAACAGGATATATACTCAGAGACAGTAATGTCTATCTTGCTCCTGGAACAGGACATGAAAGAGGCTCCTATTATTTCGATGGAGAAACAGGAAGTTTTATCCTTGCAGAAAACAGTCCAGACCTCAGCGAATTCTCGATCAACTTACGAGTCAATATGGATGTAAATAGCAAAAACATACAATACATCATCAGCAAAGGAACAGGACGATATCTCTATACCGATGCAGGGAACAACCAAGTAAAACTTAGTTATGAAGGAACAGAGTATGTCTTGGATACCATAGGAAATTATTTCAAAAATAAAGAGCGAAACTTCATGAGTTTAAGACTCAGCAATGGAGGCAATCTCGATTATAGAATAAATGCAGCAAAAATAAATATTTCTCTTCCTATCACAAATATATCTGGAAATATCCTCATCTGAGGACTTATCCAACACTCAGGAGAAAATATGAGAGGATATATAGACAATCTCAATCTCTATAATCAAGCAATTTGAGACGAGCAAATAGATGCAATACAAACAGGAGGCAACTTTGTTGCAAGACAAATAGCGAAAGATTGGGGCGGAGAATTTTGTTTAAGTTTCGATAGCAATATAGCTCAACATGCTCCATATACGATAGCAAGTCAACATACAACATTGAGCCAATGAAATGGAAATGGATACTTCTTTGATGGAGGAATAAATTCTCGTTTGATACTCCAAGATCTACCACAATCAGATAATTTTTCAATAGATTCCCGAGTAAATATAAATGTAGATAGTAAAAATATACAATATATTATCAGTAAAGGCACAGGACGATATCTTTATACCGATGCAGGAAACGCCCAACTAAAACTTAATTACGAAGGAACAGAATACATAATAGATACCGTAGGACATTATTTCCAAAATAACACACGGAATAATATTGCTCTCATGATAGATAAGGCAAACAATAGAGTACAAGTCTATGTAAATAATGATCTTGCAGATACGATAAACACAAGCATACAAGATATTCCAGGAGATATTATGTTCTGAGATCTTCGAGGAAACGATGGAAATGAAATGATAGGATATCTAGACAATATCGTCATCGCAAAAACAATTCGAAATGCAAATGAGATAAATACACTTACTACGAATGACATCAATACTGACACGTATTATAGCACAGGAATACAAGTAGCATTGCCTCTGGAGACACCTCTAGAAGATCCTGTAATTTTATGAAACAACACTATACTAAGCTCTGGAGATGGTAAACGATGAGGCGCTGGATACTTCGATGGACAAACAGATACACATCTCCAAATAAGTAATTTACCAACATTGAATAAACTTTCTGTAAGCTTACGAGTAAAGACAAACATTCAGAGTAAGGGAAATCAAAACATTATTAGCCAAGGAGACGATCGAAATATTTTTACAGATACAGGAACAAATACTCTTATTTTAGAATATAAATGAACAAGATATACCATAGATACTATTGGTAATTATTTTGTAAATAATCAACGAAACTTTATTGCATGGACTATAGATAACACAGGAAATATCAAAACATACGTCAATAATCATCTGACCAATACGATTACACAAACACCATTAGCGAGTACACAAGATATCTATGTAGGAGATCGCCTAGGAGATGATACACGTGAAATGCAAGGATATATAGATGATCTTTCTATCTTCTCAGAGACACTTTCAGCGACAGATATTGCTAGTCTTTTCTCTACAGGGAATAAGAGCTATGCGACAATGCCACAGGCACAAGTGCTTATAAACTTCGATCCTCCTGCAGTAACTAATCCTCATCTCTATACGATACAAAGCAATAATATACAAGCAAACACTGACAACGGAAATAGACGAGGAGACAAAAATTATAGCTATTATTTTGATGGGAAACCAGATACCCAAATCACTATAGGTAATGTACCGACATGGAAAGCATTCTCAGTATCATTATGGATATATCCAATCATACAAAAATCATCTCAGACCATCATCAGCAAAGGCACAGGATGGAAAATATTTGCTGATGCCACTGATGGAAAAATAAAAATAAACTATTTTGGAACTGAATATCGCATAGCACCATTACTCAACAAAACTCGGTATCAGATAGGAGTCTCTCTCAATGCAGAAGGAGTTTTATCCACCTATATGCAAGGAAGTATAAGTAATAGATATCAATTAAACACTATCTCATGTCCTTGAGACCTCATATTAGGAGACAGCATAAACAATGACACCGATGAATGGGTAGGAAGCATAGATGAAATAAGCATTTTCTCATGAATAATTTCAGAAGACAACATGCATGATATGATGAATAAGGGAAGTATACAAGCCATAGCATATCCTCAGGCCGAAATCATCTTTGATATTGGAGAACCAAGTTTTGTTGACCTCAGTCTTTCTCCTCATCCTCTCATAAATAAAAATACGCTATTGAGTACAGGAGCAGGGATATACCATGAAGCCATGTACTTCAATGGAACAACTACGGCAGTAGCAAGCATCATAGACAATTCCATCTCCAAAGAAATAGGAGTCAGTCTACGAGTAAAAACAGATCCAGGGATTGTCCCAAGACAAGATATCATCAGCAAAGGCAACAATCGATGAATATATACTAGAGACGATAAAAATGTTTACCTATGATATATGAACAAAGAATATCGTATGTGTTGATTACTCATAGCAAATATTCCAACTGAAATTGCTATAAGTATACAAAGTGGAGGAACAATAACTGCCTACTGTAATGGACGACCAGAACAAATATATAAAGGAGTATTTGTATGAGAGCCAGCTCCTATAGAAGGCAACATTCTCTTAGGAAGCGAAAACCATGGATATTCATTTTCTGGATACATCGATGAATTGAGACGATATAATCATAGCATTTCGAGTGGCGAAGTAAACTTACTAACAAATAGCAATCTCCAAAAATATGCACGATATGATACTGGACAAGCGCTCTATATCCCAAAACGAGACTTCAGCACGGTAGAAATTGCTCCAAGTTTTGTAGAGGGCATAAGCATTTGTCTCAGTGGAAATGTTCAAGATCTGTGAGACCTGACGGCAACTACAGGAATTTGTTTAGTAACAGATACCTTACCACCAAGTGGATCATTTACGATAAATACAGGAGCTACCTATACAAATACAAGCGCAGTAGTAGTAGATTTTTCAAACATCACAGGAGCAAATAATGTCTGGCTAGGAAACACAGGATATACAGAAAAATATTATAATCCATTACCTACTGCCACAGGACGAACATTACTCACGGGAGATGGGCTCAAAAGAGTCTATGGAGCATTCTCAGATCTTGCAGGAAATATGTATTATACAAATGATACCATTATCTTAGATACTCAATGACCAATTTTAACAAGTAGTTGAATAGGATATTTTACAATCAATACTTGAAACACAGCAACAAGCAATCCAAATATTCTCCTTAGAATTAATACATTCACAGACAATCGAACGCCGATACAAATCGCCTATGGTACATCAAGTAGTCCAACAAACCGAACAGGATACAACCAATATGTCTCATTCAATATATGAACAGCAAATGGATGGAGAACGATATACATCAGAGCCAAAGATGGCGGAGGAAATATTTCCAATACCTATACCGGTAGTATACTCATAGATACTCAAGCTCCATACAGTGGATCATTTACGATCAATGGGAATAGTTGAGCTACTGCAAGTACAGGAATAACACTCAATATCTCTTGTGCGATAGACTCAGGAATCGGGGGTGTACAAGTGGCATACGGTACGTCTACAACTTTATCCAATTGGACAGGATGTATAAGTTCACTCCCCTATACGTTAACTGCGACACAGTGAGCACAAACTATATACATGCAATTTGCAGACAGCTTAGGCAATACCTGATTGATAATCAGCAATACCATAAACTATGACACTACAGCGCCAATTCTCACTTTCACCTGAGCCACACCAGCTGATAACGCTTGGCGTTCAGGATTATTGATGACAGGACAAATAGATATTGCTGAGCTCAATCTCGGACAATTTATCCGAAATCGAAATGGAAGCGCTTATTCACTTTATGATAGTGGAGTCGTAGCAATGTACAACTTCAATAATGCTGAAATCAATACAAATTCAGAAAGTGTCGTAAATGGCGGTACAGGAAACCAAACAGATTTTATAGACAGCAATGGAGATGGATCTGCAGACAATTGGGATATCCTAAACAATGGATCTCCAACGATAACAGAGAGCATCGTCACAGGAAATGGCTTCTATGGTAATGCCCAAAGAGTACAGGTAGACACAGTAAATGGAGCAACGTATGCAAAATTGTATCAAAACATTGCAGGACTGACAGCATTCAAAAAATATACGCTCAAAATAAAATGGAGAAGTAATACTGACATAGATATATGAATCGGAACAAATTCATGATATTATATAAAAAATATAGGGACAGCACCATCAAATGCAAAATATATAGAAAAGGATATTATCACAGATACTCCATCTATGGTAGTATTCCAGATGAATAATCCGACTACATGATCTTGGATAGAAATAGATGAAGTATCGATCACCGACAAAAGAATTGAAGACATTTCGCTCTACAACAATCATGCAGAGATCCTAAATAGTCCCACATGGACAAGCAATGGAAAACGATGAGGTGGATATACTTTTTCAAGTGGAGCATATTTGAGAACAACACTCAATACAGCGCCTATCACGGGATACACGATATCGGCGTGGATCAAATTATCTCAGATAAATAGAGAACAGCATATCGCAGATTTCACCAATAATCAGTTCTATGTATCATCAACAAATAGACTTTCAACTTCACCTCGAAGTACTGCAATAGGAACTACAGCCTTAAGTAGTAATACTCGATATTTCGTCACTCTTACAAGAGATCAGACAAAAACAACCCTTTATCTCAATGGAAGGAGTGAATCAACAGGAAGTGCAGGAACCAATCCTGGAAATCAAATGACAATCGGACACATCTACTCATTAGTTGGAAACTATAGTCTCTCAGGAACACTCGATGAATTGCAAGTATATAACCGTGCATTAAGTAGCGGAGAAGTTCAGATGCTCTACTGGTCTAACTTATCGAAGTCAGGAGCTAACTGGTCCTTCATCATGAACCGAACTCCAACAAACATAAACGGTAGCTTCTCCTACTCTGGATGGGCTCAAGACATCCTCAATAATACAGGAGTAACGGCAACGAGAACAGTAAATATAGACACAACAGGTCCGACAGTAACTACAGGAATGATTTTTTCGTGAACCACAGGAAGCAATGGAGGAAATACATATTATCGAGGAGTCTTAGGACTCAAAGCAAGTGTAAGCGATACAGGAGCAGGTATCAGTGGATGAACCTGTGAATATACGACAGGGGCTTCTTGGCTTCCAGCAATATATACAGCAAGTACCTGTCAGATCACAGGAGTAAGTTTCAGCTGAACAATTAATGTGCAGTTTAGAGTTCGTGACACCGTAGGTAACCTAGGAACGGGAGCAAGCACGACCTATCTCTATGATGGATTAGCACCAAGTGGAGGATCGTTTATGATCAATACAGGCGCCTTATATACCAATAAAACTGGCGTACTACTTTCCGTCACCTGTCCTACCGATACAGGAATTGGAGGCGTCCAAATAGCATACGGTAACACTTCAGCTCCAACAAATCGAACAACATGCACAGGAAATATCAGCCATACCACAACAGTGGGAGATGCACTCAAAACAATATATGTTAGATTCCGTGATGCATTTACCAACACTACAAGCGAACTCACGAAAACCATCACCTTAGACACTACCCTACCAACGCTTACCTTCACGGAATCTACGCCTGCCAGTGGAGCCTTTGTGGGAAATCCAAGCAGTATAGGACAACTCGACATTACTGAACTCAATCTCGGTCAATTTACTCGATATCAGAGTGGAAAAGTATACCCAATCTATGATAGTGGACTCGTACTGATGATGAACTTTGACAATATTTCGGCCCTTGGAGAAACAACAGGATTTGCAAAAGATGTTTCTCAATATGCTAACACAGGAACCATATATGGATGAGTAAGCTGGACAAGTAATGGAAAGCGAAATGGCTGAGCAAGCTTCAATGGAGTTGATGGATATATAAATATAAACAATAACACAGGAATAAATATTTCAGGAACAATCACTTTAGCAATGCGAGTTAAACCGACAACATGTCCTACTACATCAAGTCTAACGATGTTCCATAAAGAAAGACAATATGATATTAGTTTACGAAATGGATGTACTGTCTCTTACGCTGATAGTAGTAATCGATCGTTTGCTAGCTTTTGAAATATCAATATATGAGTAACGGCTGGAGTATGGAGCTATATTGTGCTAACAAAAGATACGAACAATTTTGTATCACTATATCTCAATGGAAATTACAAAACAGGAAAAACATTTGGATGAACAATCACACAAACAACCAATAACTTATTAATTGGAAATTATCTCAACGATATCCGTTACTTCAATGGAACACTTGATGAAATGCGCATTTACAATCGTGCCATTTCTTCATGAGAAGTAGCATTACAATATAACTCCAGTCTAAATAAGTATGCAACAAACAAATGGATGTTTACAACCATTCGGTCAGGACTAACCAGCACTATTATCTACTCTGGACGAGCACAAGACCTTGCAGGAAATAGCAGTGGGTCAGAAAATAGAACATTACAATATAGTCCAGGAACTATTCCAACGCCACAGTTACTTTCTCCGATAAATGGAACATATACCAATACAGGGAAATTACTCCGAAGTATATGAGTAAGTACAGGGATCACTATATCAGGATACACATGGCAAATAAGTACCAATACAGGATTTAGTGCTATCATTCTTTCTGGGCGATCAACAACAACAGGTGTCATAACATCATGACTTCCAGACACAACACTTTATCGAAGAGTGAAAGCACACGACACAAATAATAATAGTGGAAGTCGAGCAACATATCAATCATTCATACTTGACACAACACAGCCAATAATCGTATTTACAGGAGCAAGCCCAGCCAACGGAATAAGCATTACAGGAAACGATCTTACTGTGCAAATGGACATCATAGAAACCTGAGCAGGACTCAATCAATTTACCTATACACGAGACAATACCCCCTATACCTTGTATGACTCAGGAATCCTTTTGATGTATAATTTTGACAAAGTAACAGCACTAGGAGAAAATGCTAGTACACTCAAAGACATGTCTTTATATAACAACGCGAGCACAATAGCAGGAGCAACACGGACAGGAAATGGTAAACGAGGCGGTGCATATTTATTTAACGGATATGGCTGGTATATATCAGTAGGAAATCAACCAACAAACACACTAACTGAAGGAACAATAAGTGCATGGATAAGAAGAGATAAATTACTACAAGGATATCAGATGATATTTACCGATGATAGTTCTGCATGGGAGCTTTGTTTCAATACAAACAATCTTCAATTCTATACCAATAATAATGCAATACAACAGATAGGAAATACTAACACATGACGACAATTTATTACCGCTACATTTAGTGAAACAAATAATTCAAGAAAATTGTATGTTAATGGACAAGAAGTAGTTAGCGATACCTACAATGGAAGTATAGTATCATCACCTCATCGAATATGATCTAGACATTCGGCATATTCATTTTCAGGAGCAATAGATGAATTTAAACTCTACAATCATTCACTTTCTGCAAGCGAAGTACAACAAGCTTATTATTCTAATCTTGCGAAATATGACACAGGAAAATGGCTCTTCACAGATTACAAACAATGTATAGTAAGTAATGGAACACATAATTTTAGCGGTAGCGCAACAGATGCAGTTATCAATAAAAATACAGCACTGAGACAAGTAAATAATATTATCCCTGCATACAATCCAAGTGCACCAGGAAGCTTTAGCATAGGAAGTACGCAAGCAAGTAGTTCAAGTACAAGCATTTCTGGGCAATTTGACAATTACTTCCAATTTGCAGACCGACAAGGAAATACAGGATGGACAACCACGATTCAGCTCCCACTCGAGATGAGAGGTCAGAATTTTGGATTAACTATTTCAGGGACGAACATTGCATTCAAAGCAATTGGAATAGATACACTCCAATGAAGAGCCACAAACAATATAGTAATATCTGGATGATTAAATACCTACAACACCTTTAGTGCTCCGAGAACCTACATAGTGAGAGATGGTTCAAATAGAGAATTTACCTGTCCTGCAGGAGTCTATGGAAATAAACCTTGGGTAAAGGTAAATATTCCAGCACGACAAAGCACAGATACCTATACAGGAATAGTAACCTTCGATATGATCCAATAAGGACTACTCCCCCATCAGTAAAAAAAACTATACAAGAGGTGACGAACCCATCTTCATCACCAGAACTTTTTTCTTTCTAAAAAAAGCAAGATACAAAAGAGCCAAGAAAGCCAAAGCAAAGAAAACAGATACAAAGAATTGTCGATTATAAATAGCGATCACTCTCGTAAAAGAAGTAATCCCTGGAGAAGTAACTTTTGTGGGTTGCGTTGGAGCATCTATAGCAAAAGCAAATTGTGGAACATGACTTACTTCCACATGGACACGAAAAAATCATTTATAAAAAGGCAGATAATATGCACCAAAATCTTTAGTAGAAAAGATACGTTTTTCTTTTGCCGCAAGAATAATTCATGACCAGTAAAAATGCTTTGTATAACCAAAAAAATTATCTAAAGTTCCAGAAATCGACAAACGTTGAGGCACATTTCATTCATTTATCAGCGGAATTGCAAGTGCATAATGAGACAATCCCTCCTCAAACAAGCTAGGAGAAGAAGCGAGATGAAGCGAGGTATCTACTGAAGTCTCCCCAACATAAATATCCAGAAATTTCACATTGCGCACAACCACAGAAAATTGTGTATTTTCTCCTTGCAATGTTTTCTGTTCTCCCAAGACATTATATGCTAGACATCCATGACTAATGCCATTAAATCCCACAGGAAAACTAATGGCATATCGCTTTTGAAGATGCGTATTTCAGGGCAGATAAAGCGATTTTTCATAAGGCAGTACATAGTTACCAAATACTACCTTAGGTCTATCTGCAGCATTACAGGCTCTATGTTTAAAGGCATCATCTGTCACAATACTATCCAAAAAGTCGATATTCAAGTTCACTCAGGTACTCGCAGCATTAGTAAACTGGATACAAAAAGGAATTTGCTGACCAGCTCTCATAACCAGATTCAAATCATTCGTAATAAATCCATCATTACAAAATTGAGCCTGGATAGAACCTAAAGCAATAGAAGGAGAATGTGCTGCAGAGGAAAAATCACACCCCAAAAGTGCAAACACAATAAAACAGAAAGAAATATATCTATATCCAAAGTGATACATATCCTAGGAAAACGTCTAAAATAGAAAGAAAATTATGCTACAGGAGGATTCACAGGAGTTTGCACAGGAGGAACTACAGGAGCTGAGGGAGATGCTGGTGGAGAAGGTGGAGAAGCTGGCTGTGGTCACGTTTGTACAGGCGAAACAGGAGGGATTGGCATTGGTGGAGTTTGTTGGGATGGTGACACAGGAGCTGCTTGTTGCACATAAACTATTCTAGCTTTTTTGAAGAAAGCCATCTTGATAAAGAGAATAAGTGCAAGCAAGGCTGCTAGCAATAGCCAAGGAAAGAAGAAGGCATTTCCTGTCTCTTGTAAAGTTCCTCAAGCCAAAGTTTTAGGATCTAATCCAAAGCCACTCACATCAAATTCAAAAAATGGTTTATGACTAACTTCCCATTGGATATCATAGAATCATTTATAGAAAGGCATATCAAACAAAAGACCATATTCAGACGTACGGATAAGTTTAGTCACTCATACATTCAATCTAATACCCGTCAGCATAAAAGGCTGAACAAATCCAAACATATTATGAACAAATCAGCTAATAGAAACCATTTCATCTACAGAACCAGTATTCTGAAGTTTAAACTCCAAAACAAGTTTATCGTCAATATCTAGGTAAGAATTCACTGTTTTCCCATCATCAAAAGGAAGCATAATAATTTGACTTTTGATTCAAGAGCCTCATTGTACTACAAAATCTACATACGATTCTTTACGGAATCTCATAGAAAAGTTAGATCCAAGATTTGCCGTAGAATCAGTCACTCCATAAGTGAAACAGGCATGTTTCACTCCATTTGCGCCATTAGGAAATTTCATCTTAACATATTGTTTTACCGTTTGACCAGCAGGAATATCGATAAGAGAATTTCATCGACTAGGCACAATAACACCAGGGATAAACTGTTTATTCCCACTAGGATTATCTAAACATCCTCTAATGCCAAAAGGCTCTATAGTATATCCATCGACAATTTCCGTCCATAATTTTACATCTATATTCAATGCATTTTTAAATTGTACACAGACATCTTTTTCTTTTCCTGCATCCAAAGAAAATCATTTATTCGATACCCCATTATCACAAAATGAAAACGTTATATAAGAAACATAATTGGTCTTGAGCACCTGCTGAGCATCCATCAAATTAGGATCAGCAAGAGGAGCCACAACAGCAAGAGGTGCAACATTTCAAGAAACAAGAGGAAGAGAGACAGGGGTAACTCAAGTCACAGAAAGACTTTCCCCGGTAGCAAATACGAGAGAAAAAAAACAAAAAAAAGACAAAAAGAGTATATGAATATATTTTATTGTGTTACTCATAAGAGAGAACAGGAGTAATAAAGGATTTTTTACTATACAAAGAACATTAAATATCTGACACGAGATCAGAGATAAGCGACAAAAAATAAGTATACCACGAAAAAATAAGTATTTTGATGTAAAAAACAAGTCTTTATTGATGGATAACACACGAACAAATGCCAACAAAAAGTTTGCTTTTCTGCAAAAAAAAGATATAATTACTAGGAGTAAAGGTTTTACTTTTAAGCCAAAACAATGAAAAAAGCACTAAGGATGAGTTTCCTTATCTGTTGTATCCTTACAGCAATTGTTATCCCTAGAGATAGAAGCGAAGGTGCTTGAAATAGCACAAATGTAGCCATCTCTATCGTACCAGGGATCTTAGATTACAACGTTTCTGGAAGCATAAATCTAGGAACAATTTCTGCAAATGTTGTGAATAATACGATTACAGGGACCTTCAGTACAGGATCATTTTGGATACAAGATTTATCTGGTTCATATTATCAAGGGACAAGATATCGAAAAATAAGCTCATCTCAGATGAGTGGAGCAAACGGAAGTATGATACCAGCAAATACCTATTATACCATCAAACCAAATACCAGCAACGCAGTCACCTTCAATGGAATAGCAAGTAGCGGATTGAATATAACAAGTTCTAGCTGACGATTAGATATTAGTAACTTCCAACAACAACCACTTATGACTTTGAATAACAATAGTTGATATCTTTATTGGGTTTCTATTACCCCTTCTATAGCGATCACTATCCCTGCAGGACAACAGGTCGATACCTACCAAGCAGTGCTTACTGTAACCGTTCCTTGGAGTTCATAAAAAACAATATATTATCCACTAAGACTACTTGTGATGATGCAAGTAGTTTTTTTATACTATTACAAAGGATCCACGATTCCTGATTCTTGTAGGGTAAGTCATCTAGCTAGCTTTTTGATAATAGGCAAAGAGACAAAAAGAAGAGACCCATTGAGCACCAGGACAGAAGCAAAAAATCAGAGATAACGAGAACAAACAAAATGATTAAGGAAAACTCCAAAGCAAGCAAAAACAAGAAGAATACCAGACAGCTGTACGATATACTTTATGGTATAACGAGGAGAGATATGGTGTACACGAGCAACAAAGATAGCTCAAAGCATAAAGATACCTTCTATAGTCACTTGAGTCAACGCACCTCCAGCCAGACCATAGTGAGGAATAGCCCAGATTCACAAAGGGATACCTAGCATGATTCCAAATAAATTTATAGGAAGAAGAACATTTTGACGTTCTACGGCAACAAAAAGATAATTATACACTTGCTTAATAAAGCCTCGCCATAAGACGATTCCAAGAAAAGGAAGTACTTGATTAGATCATCGCAACTGAATCTGAGCAAAGCTTCCAAGAAACGCCTTACCGGAAACTGCACGGATAATTCGAGTAGAAAATACACAAAAATTAATCGCTATACTCCCACCAATCCAATACATTAGGAGTAAGAGATTTCCAATACTCTGACGTTTGTGTACTAAGGAATAAGAAGCAATAGTATGCAAAAGGCTATTTCATAATGCCGAAGGAATAATCAAAAGGATTTCAATCAAGGAAAGTGAAAGTGCCCACATACCAGCAGCATCGCTACCACCAGAAGTAGGTAAGAACCATCAGAGAAAAAGTAAGACAATCAAAGTATGGAAACTACTCAGAAAATACGAAACACCATACTGTCGATTACGAATAATAATCTGTTGAGTAAATTTCCAATCAAAGATAATATGGAGAGGTAAAATTCTATTTGCTCTCCAATGGATCTCGAAATTTTGCCCTATACCACTTGCCAAGACAGAAAAAAGAATAAGACAAAACACCAAAATAGATAAGCTATTTCCATCGAAAGAAATATGCCTAAAAAAGATATATACCACAGGAATAAGAATCACGATTTGCGAAAGTCTAGCAGTAATCAAGGTAATACTCAACTGTTCCATTTTCCAAAAAAGTTGAAAAGGAAGTTGTTGGATACCGACAAACATAACACTCGCAGAAAAAATCATCCCAAAAGGCAGTCCCCATAAGAGATAGGGATTTGTTGTATACACAGGCAAAAGATAGGCAATACCAAGTGCAAGAACATAAATTACCGACATAATAATAATTCTCGTCCCCACATATTTACCATATTCTTTTTTCAATTGAGGATGTTTAGGATCTTGCTCTTCTTCCTTGATCTTACCTAAATCTTTAACAGCTAAGACATAGAGTCCAAGATCTGCAAGTGCTGTCCAAATGGCAAAATATTTTAAGATGGTAGAATAATCTCCATATCTCATAGGTCAAAGATAGGGAGTCATTATTTTGATAATCACAAATCCAAACAAGGCACTAATGATTCTTCAGAGTAATTGCCAAACAGCATCCTTGATGACCAATCTATGCGAGGATACCATAAGTCAACTTCTATGAAAAAAGTAAAAAAATTTCTCTGTATTTTAGAAAATTACAATTGAATTCTTCTAATAAGTTTTTCAAACGAAGTTTGATGAAAATCATCAAGCAAAGGAAGATAATCATCAAGTGCCAAAAGAAATGATTTGATATGTTGAGGAGTATCAGCAAAGGTATAAATAACATGGCCAGGACCTGCAAGGAAAACAATATTTTTGAGACTATGATCTTTGAGATACAGTTCCAAAACATATCCAGAAAACGTTGACCAAGGACGACGCATTTTTCATAGACTAATCCCCTGCTCATCGATATGTAAAGTTTGAATTTGATTATGCAAAAGAGAATAATAAAGATATCCACCCAACAAGAAGAACAATAATACTGATCAAACATAATTTGCACTAAATATTGTGAGAAGAAAAACTCCAATAAAAATAGTAGCGAAGAATACATATCGCCATTTACTTCTCTCAAATTTTTCAGAACCATATACAAGAACTTCCATGTACTCTCTATAAGCAGATAAAACGATTACAAGCTTAAGGGCTTAGACAGAATAATCAAGAGAAATTTTCTCGCCCCGGCGGGGTCATCCCAGTGCTAAGTGTTGCAACCGGGATCTTATGACAATCAAGTAGCTACTAAGATTCCAGCTACAAATCGTAACGCCGGAATGACCC